>Ga0335074_10000336_pt1 | contig 70221 bp, 62 predicted proteins | sample Lox_Sample_23_FD_206715 | JGI IMG/M metagenome (GOLD analysis project Ga0335074, IMG submission 206715) | Soil microbial communities from Loxahatchee National Wildlife Refuge, Florida, United States - Lox_Sample_2.3 | ecosystem: Environmental > Terrestrial > Soil > Wetlands | place: USA...
CCCGCGCGGTGCTGTTCAGCGGACTGACAACCGCGACGGCATTTGGAACACTGTGGATGTCCAGCAATCCCGGCACGTCGAGCATGGGCGAACTCATGGCGCTCGCGCTGGTCTGCACAATGATGGCGGCCGTGCTCTTCCAGCCGGTGCTTATGGGACCGGCGCAGAAGGCCGCCCTTCGAACTCCGACCGAGCCCAGGCGGGTCTCCGGCCCGGAAAAAATGCTCTCACCCGTCGCGATCAGGCGCGGGCGATGAACTGCCACGGGATCGATCCGACTGAACCGGACGCACCGCGCGCAAGCGCGGCCGTAGACAATCTGCGTGGTGTCGTTGTGCTGCTGGTGATTGCCGTGCACTCCGTGCTCGCATACGCTACCCATGCCGTCGTCAATCCCTGGCCGTTCGATAAACCGCCGTATCTGTGGCGGACTTTCCCTGTCATCGATTCTCATCGTTTCATCGGCTTCGATATTTTATGCGCCTGGGCAAATATTTGTCTGATGCCGCTGTTCTTTCTGGTATCGGGCTTATTCGTGTGGAGCAGCTGCGAGCGGAACGGCGCGGCGCACTTTGCGATGCGACGCATCTTCCGGCTCGGGCCGCCCTTTGTCCTCGGGGTCGCATTGATTATGCCCATCGCAACTTTTCCCGCCTATGCGGAGAGAGCCGTGCATCCGCAACTTGGCGATTACCTGCGCCAGTTGTGCGCTTTGCCGTTCTGGCCCGATGGCCCGATGTGGTTTCTCTGGGTTCTGATGACTTTCGATCTGCTTGTCGCGGGCCTGTTTGCGACGTCTTCCCGGGCGCGAAACTGCGTCAGGCGGCTTGCCTTCCTGGCAGGTCGCACGCCGTTTCGCTTCCTGGCCGGGTTCTTTGTTCTTTCGGCATTGGCGTACATCCCGCTCGGAAGCATTTTCGGCCCGATGCGCTGGTTTCAGTGGGGCCCGTTCTCGTTTCAACTGAACTTTATCGGACTCTATCTTGTGTATTTCGGTGCCGGCGTGGTGATCGGCGCATCTGGTCTCGAACGCGGACTTCTTGAGCCACGCTTTGCGCCCCGATGGAAGGAACTGCTGTTCGCCGCGGCAGCGCTCTTCCTGGTCTGGCTGCTTGTTTCTGCGAAGACGTTCACCGCGCCGGCGGCGTCGACGGCCTGGATGCTCGCGGACGCAATCGCGCTCGTGCCGGCCTGCTTTTCGTGCTGTCTCTGCGCCTTGTTCCTCGCGATGAAATTCGGCCGCGTGCGGACACCCCTGTTGCAGAGTCTGCAGGCAAACGCCTTCGGCATGTACTGGGTGCACTACGCCGTCGTGACCTGGTTGCAGTTCTCGCTGCTTGCCGCGCCGTTTCCTGCCGTCGCAAAGGCGCTCCTCGTCTTCATTCTGGGGGCGACGCTGAGTTGGACTGTCGCCGGCGCGCTCCGCTACGTGCCCATCGTGAACGGCGTCTTTGGACCGTCGCAAAGGCGGCCTTATATTGTCGCCATCGCTCTGCCTCCTCCACTCACGCTATCCGACTGAGGGAAGAATTATTCACGGAAGATGGCGCATAAGACCCCGTTTCCGCGCATGCCGCGACTTGAGGTCGGCGAGGTAGCGAGCATGCTGGGCGGCGCCCTGGAGAGAGACCATGCGCTCGAGGAGCGCCCCTATTTCCTTGTGGGCAGTCGCGCCGCCAATTTCGGCAAGCTCTTCGATCCGCGAAGTGTAGAAATCGAGTGCCTCGCGCGGATGAGTCGATTCCGATGCCTGCGACAATTCGTTCAGGAGATTTGGCGACGCGCCGTGGAGCTGCGCCGTCTTCCACGCCTCGGCGAACATCTCTTCGCGCAGGAGCAGCGCCATCAGCAGCTCCGATAGTTCATTGCTTTCCGGCTTTTCGCACGCGGCAATCCGGTTTTCCAGAAACGCAAACGCGCGCCGGCGCGCATCGATGCCCGAGCAAGCGCGCAGCGCCGCATAGAGCTCCGGCGCGGGCGTCTTCTCGAATGCGCTCCAGAGACATGTTTCGGCGTCATTGAACCGGCGCGACTTTGTGAGCAGATCGGTGACGAACAATACAAGCCGGATATCGGGGTCATCGTCCTCGAACATCCACAATCCTTCTTCCGCCCGCCGAAGGGCCTCCTCGCGGCGGCCCTGTTCCAAACAAAACTCCGCAAGGGCCAAATAGCGCGAAGGTGCCGAGAGATCCTTCGCGCGCAGCGCGATGCGCGACTCCAAATTGCCGTCATGCTCGGCAAAATAATCGAGAATGCGAAGCAGGCGTTCGTAGCGTTCCGGCCTCTCAGAACGTACATTGCGTCCCAATGATGGAAGCTCGCTCCACGCTTCTGCAGCCAATCGCTTATATTCTGACAGACCCTCGTTGCCCAGCGCCTCAGAGTAAGCTGCCGCAGCGCCGGAAAAGACATCGTCAGGATCCTCCAGCTCGCGCGCAAACAGCGTCCGCGCAAGGTCTGTCGGCTCCGGCTGCAGCGACAGAGTGGCCGCGATGTGAATATTGCGCGCTTGTTTCAGGAGGTCATTGCAGACACCTCCCGCATTCCCCAATTTGTCTCTCGCGCGCGGGATGCGGGCCAACGCCCTGTCGGCAAGTTCGAGTGCATGGGCGGCACGCTGTCCTCCCGCGAGCTTCGTGAGGTTGTCCAGCGCGGCCTTGACGCCGGTCGCCCAGCGTCGGGCGTCCTCAATATCGGTTATCTGTTCCCGAATTGCGCCGTCGATCGAGTTTCGCAGCTGCGCGCCGATCGACCGCTCGTCCCCGTAAAGAGCCGTGGCGGCCAGAGTCAGCCGATGAAACAGACTCTCATCCTGGTCGGCCACCTCCAGAATAATCTCGACCAGGCCGTCATTGTCCATTTCCCTCAGATAGCGCCCAATCAGACGCTGGGCGGCCTCCCGGTCCAGCTCGCCTTCGGGATCCGCTTCATTGGCGGCCAACGCTACCGCGACCAAATGTTTGCAGAAGCCGAAATCTTCGAAAGCGCGGCAGGCACATTTGCCGTCGATCTTTCTTCCTCGTCCGGTTAATACGCATCGGTAATCTTCAACGCCCGCGACCTGGGCGGCCACGCGCTTCGTCTCCAGGCTGGTGATGGAAACCCGATTGTCACGGAAATACTTTTCACCTTGGGCAAAAGCTCTTTCGTCCACAAGCTCCCGGAGCCTGTCGCCATCAAATCGGGGACGATTATTTACGGTCACGATGCGGTCCATGCCTCAGGTGGAGGCGGTCATTCCACCGGTCACAAGTATGCAAGTATGGGGCCTGTTACGCGAAATGTCTCCCGCGCGCCGTTCATCTTTATGTGTTGCGCGCAGACCGGCCGCGCAGTTGACGTTGCAACAGCCGCAAATTAACCCATCTTTGGGATGGTGCGTCGTCCTTTTTTGCTGGAGCTTGGGTGATCCGTAGGATTTTGCCGCGTACCGGGCGAGGTTTCGTTGCCCTGGCTGCCGCCACCGGCTTTCTTGCCCTGGTTGCCTGTAGCAAGGGCGACGGCCAGGCTGGCTTTGCCAATCGCGTACCGAATGTCGGGGTGATGGTGGTTCACTACCAGCCGACCCTGCTGACGACCGAGCTTCCCGGGCGCACAAGCCCATATCAGGAAGCTGATGTGCGGCCACAGGTAAATGGTATCTTAATCAGGCGCCTGTTCGAGGAAGGCGGGACTGTCCATGCCGGCCAACCTCTCTATCAGATCGATCCCGCGCCATATCAGGCCTCATTCGATAGTTCGAAGGCCGCACTCGCCAATGCGCAGGCCAATCTCGCCACCACGCGCGCCAAGGCCGAGCGCTACGCCAACCTCCTGAAGCAGAATGCGATCGCGCCCCAGGATTATGACGATGCCCTGGCAGCCTGGAAGCAGGCAGAGGCCAATGTGCTCCAAAGCCAGGCCAATCTCGAGAGTGCGCGTATCAACCTGGGCTATACCAACATCACGGCACCGATCACGGGTCGTATCGGCCGATCGCTCGTCACCGTGGGTGCGCTTGTAACGGCCGATCAGACCAATGTTCTGGCCACGATAGACACACTCGACCCGATCTATGTTGATATCAACCAATCGAGCGCCGAGCTACTCGCGCTCAGGAAGGCGCTGACCGAGGGGCAGCTTAGCGGCGCGACGCCGGAAACCACGCGCGTGACTCTGCTACTCGAGGATGGTTCTAAGTATCCGCTCGAAGGCACGCTGAAATTTTCGGAGGCCAGTGTCGATCCCAATACCGGCGCGGTGGTGTTGCGTGCGGTGTTCCCCAATCCGAGGGGGCTCTTGCTGCCGGGCATGTACGTACGCGCGCGGATTGTGGAAGGCGTCGATCCGCACGCCATTCTTGCTCCGCAACAAGCCGTGAGCCGGGACGAAAAGGGCGAGCCCACGGTGCTCGTGGTCGACAAGCACGGCATAGCACGGCTGCGAATTCTTCAGACCTCGCAGGCGATTGGAAGTTCGTGGCTGGTGACGGCGGGACTTGCACCGGGCGACAAAATGATCGTCGATGGCCTTCAAAATTTGCAGCCAGGCACGCCCGTGCATGCCGTTCCGGCGAGCATTCCGCAATCTGCAAGCAGTTCCTGACGCGCAATGTCGCGCTTTTTCATCGACCGTCCGGTGTTTGCGTGGGTGATTGCGATCGCGATCATGCTTGTCGGCATACTGGCCATCCTCACTTTGCCGGTCACGCAATATCCGACGATTGCGCCGCCCGCGGTGAACATCAGCGCGTTTTATCCAGGCGCCTCGCCCGAAACCGTTCAGAACTCGGTGACGCAAATCATCGAGCAGCAACTCACCGGGCTCGATAATCTCTTATATTTCTCATCCTCGAGCAGTTCGGCGGGTGGCGTCAGCATTTCGGCGACTTTCGCGCCGGGGACCAATCCCGACATCGCCCAGGTGCAAGTACAAAACCGGCTTCAGCAAGCCGTCGGCCTGTTGCCGGCGGAAGTTGTGCAGGAAGGGATATCCGTCACCAAATCCCAGCTGAATTTTCTGCTGGTCCTCGCACTCTACGATACGAGCGGGCATTATTCGGATGTCGACATTGCCGACTACCTGTGGAGCCGGCTGCACGATCCTCTCGCGCGCGTGCCCGGCGTCGGCGACGTCACGGTGTTCGGCGCACCCTATTCCATGCGCATCTGGCTCAATCCCTATAAACTCGCAACCTATGGCCTGATGCCATCGGACGTCGCCAATGCGGTTCTGGCGCAGAACGTGCAGGTTACGGCGGGCGAACTCGGCGCGTTACCTGCCGTCAAAGGTCAGGAACTCGACGCAATAGTAACTGCACAGTCGCAGCTGCAAACACCCGAGCAGTTCCGGAACATCATCCTCAAGGGCAGCACCGGCGGCGCGCTCGTGCGATTGGGCGATGTGGCGCGCGTGGAACTCGGAGCCCAGAGCTACGGTTCGATAAGCCGGTTCAACGGGCATCCCGCTTCGGGTCTTGCGATCCGCCCCATTCCCGGGGCCAACGCGCTGACAACCGCGGATGCCGTGCGCGCGGCGGCACAGAAGCTCGAGAGAAATCTTCCGCCGGGCCTGCATCTGGATTTCGTGGTGGACAATACGAAGTTCATTCGCCTGTCGATTCACGACGTGGTCGTGACGCTGGTCGAGGCTATCAGTCTCGTCATTCTGGTGATGTTCGTGTTTCTTCAGAACTGGCGCACCACCCTCATTCCGGCCATTGCCGTGCCGGTCGTGCTGCTCGGCACGTTCGGCGTGCTCGCGGCCGCCGGCTATTCCATCAACACGCTGACGCTCTTCGCGCTCGTGCTGGCTATCGGTCTGCTGGTCGACGATGCCATCGTTGTCGTCGAAAACGTCGAGCGCATCATGCGCACGGAGGGCCTGTCGCCCCGGGACGCGACGATCAAATCCATGGGGGAAATCACCGGCGCGCTGATCGGTATCGCGCTCGTGCTTTCGGCCGTGTTCCTGCCCATGGCTTTCTTCGGTGGCTCGGTGGGCGTCATCTACCGGCAATTTTCGATCACCATCGTGTCGGCGATGGTGCTGTCGATCATGGTCGCACTAGTACTTACTCCGACATTATGCGCGACGCTGCTGGAACCGATTTCTGCAGAGGAGGTGCCGCTGGGCCGGCGGTTCTTCAGCCGGTTCAACACCGCGTTCGATGATTTCATCCGCTGGTATCGCGGGATGGTCGAAAGACTGTTCAGTCTGGTACGGCCTGCAATCGTCGTATACCTGCTGATCATCGTCGCACTCGCCGTTTTGTTTGTCCGCCTGCCCACGAGCTTCCTGCCCGAGGAAGACCAGGGAATTGTCATTGCGCAGGCGATCATGCCCGCGGGCGCGGTCGTAACGCGCACGCTGGCCGTGCTCAAGAAGCTCGAGCACCACTTCCTGGTGGATGAGGTCAGGAACACCGACGGCATCTTCACCGTGGCCGGCTTCAGCTTCTCGGGCCAGGGACAGAATACCGGTATTGCCTTCATTCACTTGAAGGATTGGAACGTCCGCAAAGGCGAGCAAAATCACGCACAAGCCATCGCAAACCGCACGATGCAGGCTCTGGCCGGCAACAGGGACGGAATGGTTTTCGCGCTGGTGCTGCCGGCCGTGCCGGAACTGGGTGTGACCTCCGGCTTCGATCTCGAACTCGAGGATCGCGGCAATCTTGGACATGCCGGACTTGAAGCCGCAGAATACAAGCTGCTCGGACTCGCGGCGCGAGATCCGCTGCTCGCGGCGGTCCGGCCCAGCGGACTGCAGGACACGCCACAGCTTCATGTCGATATCGACGAGCCCAAGGCGAACGCGCTCGGGCTTTCGATCCAGGACATCAACAACACGTTGAGCGCGGCCTGGGGCAGCGTTTACATCAACCAGTTTCTCGACCGCGGGCGGGTGAAGCAGGTCTATATGGAAGGCGACGCACCTTACCGTATGAAACCTGACGACCTCGACCGCTGGTATGTGCGCGCGCAGAACGGGGAAATGGCGCCGTTCTCTTCTTTCGCGAAATATTCCTGGGTGCTCGGTCCGGCGGAACTCGACCGTTACAACGGCGTGCCGGCTGTCGAGGTGCAGGGACAGGCTGCACCCGGCAAGAGTTCCGGCGCGGCGATGAACGAAATGGAGAGGCTGATCAATACCTATCTCCCGCGCGATATTGGTTACGACTGGACCGCTCTCTCCTATCAGGAGCGGCTATCCGGCTCGCAGGCACCGGCGCTCTACGGCATTTCGATTCTGGTCGTATTTCTTTGTCTTGCCGCGCTGTACGAAAGCTGGTCGATCCCGTTTTCCGTCCTGCTTGTCATTCCACTGGGGGTGATAGGTGCCGTGCTAGCCGCGACACTTCGAGGCTTTTATAACGACATCTATTTTCAGGTTGGCCTTCTCGCCACGATCGGCCTTTCGGCGAAGAATGCGATCCTCATCGTGGAGTTCGCCGCAACGGGCGAGAAGGAGGGCCGTTCGATTCGCGACGCTGCCCTGCACGCGGCCCAGATCCGCCTGCGGCCGATACTTATGACTTCGCTCGCCTTTATTGCCGGCGTGATGCCGCTTGCGGTTTCGAACGGCGCGGGCGCCGCGAGTCAGAATGACATCGGCACGGGTGTCATCGGCGGCATGGCTTCGGCCACTGTTCTGGCCATCTTCTTTGTTCCATTATTCTTTGAAATCGTCCGCTCTTTCGTCGCCCGCCGCCGCGCCTAGCACAGCAGGTGTGCGTCGCAGCATCAAAAGACATTAGCAGCTGCGCATTGACGCGTCCCGACAGCCTCGGTTATCAAATTAAGAGGTGGAATCCGCCGGAGCGGCGGGTTTCGAGCGGAATTTTTCACAAAGCGGAAAGAGCGCGGGGCTAAACCCGTGCCGGTGGAGAACGGATACAGGGCGCCGTCGAACAGGCGGACGAAGGGACTGAATGAATTTCGGGACTGCCGCCAGACGCCGCCTCGCGCACATATCCGTCGCGGCCTCGACCTGTGCGACCACGCTTTTCCTCTTCTCCTGCACCCACACGCCGGCTGTCAGCAGCACTCCGGATAACGCTCCTCAGGCGAGCACGGTTCCGGCCCCCAGCGCGGAAATCTGGCCGACGGCCGGGTGGTCCAGCTCGACCCCGGAAGCGCAGGGCATCGATTCGACCATACTGGCCGCCACGCTCGAGCAGATCCGCGCGCGCCACATCCCGATTCACAGCCTGCTGATCGAGCGGCATGGCCGGATCGTCCTCGATACTTATTTCTATCCCTTTGCCGACAACCGGACGCACAATGTCTACTCGGTCACCAAGAGTGTGACCGCCATGCTGGTCGGCATCGCGATGGCCGAACACCGGCTCGACGACCTGAATGCGCCGGTCTACCCCATGCTCGCCATGGCGACCTCCGACGATCCGCGCAAGGAGCGCATCACCCTCGCCAATCTCCTGAGCATGACGTCCGGACTCGATTGCCGGGGCGATGGCAATTCGAGCCTGCTGCAGGAAATGCTGCGCAGCCGACATCTGGCGGCCTATATGCTCGGCCGGCCGACTGAAAACGACCCGGGCACAGTCTTCGATTATTGCGGCGGCAATTCCGAAGTGGTTTCCGCCGTGCTGACCAAGACGACGGGCGGCAGTGCGCTCGATTACGCCAGAAGCGAACTTTTCACGCCGCTTGGGATCACCAAGGTCTCGTGGCCCACCGATACGGACCGCGTTTCCCATGGCTGGGGCGATCTCGAGCTACAGCCGCGCGACATGGCGAAACTGGGCTATCTGTGGCTTCACAACGGGCGTTGGGAAAACAAACAGATCATTCCCGAAGGGTATCTGGCCCAGGCACTGACCAGCCACATCGCCGTCCAGCCCGGGATCAATTACGGCTATGGCATGTGGCTCTATCCCGGCCATACGCCGGTCGATTTTGAGGCCAACGGCACTGGCGGGCAGCGCATTACGGTCATTCCAAGCCTGGACATGGTGGAAGTGATGACCGGCGGGGGCTTCGACGCCAACGATGTGCAGAACCTGATCGCGGCCGCCCCCAAATCGAATTCCGAGCTGCCGCCCAACCCGGCGGCGAACGCACGGCTTGCTTCGCTGGAGGCCGAGCTTTCGCGCCTGCCAGCAGCGCACGCGATGCCTGTCGTGGAAGCCTCGTCCGAGATACCGGTCCCAAAACCCAAGCCCGTGACAACACTTCGTAGCGCAGTGGCTGTAGCTCGAGCGGCACCTTCCGCGTTCGCGCCTCCTGCCGGACTGTCAGTGATACCTGTACCTAAGCCGAGGCCGGTGAGTCTTAAGCTGAGTTCGGTCGAACCTTGATGGGTTGTTTTTTCCTGCAATCTGGGTGGAACTTCTCGTCGCGGCTGGGCATTGCGGCTTGATCAAACGAGAATTGCGATGGCGAAAAAACTCGCCCGCTACCAGGCCAAACGCGATTTCAGCAAGTCGGCCGAACCGAGCGGCGAGGCGAAAGTCGCGCCGTCGAAGCGGTTGCGTTTCGTGGTGCAGAAACACGCAGCGCGACGGCTGCATTATGACCTGAGGCTGGAACTCGACGGTGTTTTCAAATCCTGGGCTGTAACGAGAGGGCCTTCGCTCGATCCGCATGTGCGGCGCCTTGCCGTCGAAGTCGAAGATCATCCGCTCGATTATGGCGACTTCGAAGGCACGATTCCGGAAGGACAATATGGCGGTGGGACCGTCATGGTATGGGATCGCGGCTATTGGGCACCCGAAGGCGACGTGGTGCCGCGAGCGCAGCTTCGCAACGGCGAGCTGAAATTCGTCGTCGCGGGTGAAAAAATGCAGGGTGGATGGGTCCTGGTGCGCATGCGGCGCAACGGGGAAAAGCGCGTCAACTGGCTTCTCATCAAACATCGCGACGGCACCGAAAACGACGAAGACGGCGACGCGCTTCTGCGCTTCGATCGTTCGGTGGCTTCGGGTCGCACGATGGACGCAATCGCGGCGGGAAAAGGACCCGGGGCCAAACCGTTTATGCGCGGCTCGCACAAAATCGCGAAGGCCGGCGCCGTTTGGCAATCCCATCGCATTGAACGCGGGATGACGAAGCGCACGGTCAGCACGACAAAGAAAACATCGAAGCGGACTTCCCGGCCGATGCCGGAATTCATTGCACCGGAGCTTTGTACATCTGTCGAGCGTGCGCCGGCGGACGCGGATTGGGTGCACGAAATTAAATTCGACGGTTACCGGATGCAGCTTCGGGCGGAAGACGGAAATGCCGTATTGCGCACCCGCAAAGGTCTCGACTGGACTGACAAGTTTCGCGCCATCGCCAACGCCGCGGCAAAATTTCCCGACTGCATCATGGATGGCGAAGTCGTGGCACTCGATGCGCATGGCGCGCCGGATTTCGCCGCGCTTCAGGAAGCGCTCTCGGAGCGCAGAAGCGAAACGCTGATCTACTTTGTTTTCGATCTTCTTTTTCTCGATGGCGAAGACTTGCGTACGCAGCCGCTCGGAACACGCAAGGCGCGGCTTGCGGCGCTTATTGGCGAACGCGCAGGCGGATCGATACGCTACGTCGAACATTTCGAAGCCGCCGGCGACGCTGTCCTGAAATCCGCGTGTCAGATGGGACTGGAGGGGTTGATATCAAAGCGTCTTGGTGCGGCCTATCGCTCCGGAAGGGCCGGCGAGTGGACGAAAACCAAATGCCGCGGCGGGCAGGAAGTGGTGATCGGCGGCTGGAGCGACACCGATGGCAAGTTTCGCTCCCTCCTGGTCGGCGTTTTCAATGACGAGCAGAAGCTGGTTCCGGTCGGTCGCGTAGGGACAGGCTATTCGTCGGAAAAACTTGAACCGCTGTTGAAGACGTTGAAAGCGCACGCGGCGCGCGAAAATCCGTTCGCAGGCGATACCGTTCGCGCGCAAACGGATATTCATTGGGTCAAGCCGAACCTCGTCGCCGAAATCGAATTCGCTGGCTGGACCGCCGATGGCCAGGTGCGGCAGGCCGCCTATAAGGGTCTGCGTGCGGACAAGCCGGCCCGCGAGGTGCGGGCGGAAAAAGCGGTGGCCCCCAGTCGGGCAAAGCTGACCGAGCTCGATTCAGCGAAGATTGCCCGCCGTCGCGCGAACCCCGCGGCGATGCAGGCCCGTGGCCCGCGGTCCCAAGGGGATCGCATTATGGGTGTTTCGATCAGTCACGCCGACAAGGCGCTATGGCCCGATGATGGCACGGGCGTGCCGGTCACAAAGCTCGATCTCGCGAAGTATTTCGAGAGCGTCGGCGATTGGCTTATTGCACACGTCAAGGGGCGGCCTTGCTCCGTCGTGCGTGCGCCCGATGGCATCGGCGGCGAACATTTCTTCCAGCGTCATGCGATGCCCAACATGTCCAACCTTCTGGATTCTGTGACGGTTTCCGGCGATCGCAAGCCTTATCTGGTGATCAATCGCGTCGAGGGTCTGGCGGCGGTCGCGCAACTTGGGGGGATCGAACTGCATCCCTGGAATTGTGCGCCGGACCGGCCCGATATACCCGGCCGGCTCGTCTTCGATCTCGATCCCGCTCCCGATGTTGAATTCAAAGCCGTGGTGGCTGCCGCGCGTGAAATGAAAGACCGGCTCGAAGCTCTTGGTCTCGTGGCCTTCTGCAAGACGACGGGCGGCAAGGGACTTCACGTCGTCACGCCGCTCGCTGTGGCCAGTAACGGTCCGGGCTGGCCGGAAGCCAAGGCATTTGCACGTGAAGTTTGTTCGCAAATGGCAGCGGACAATTCGGAACGTTACGTGCTCAACATGGCGAAGAAACAAAGAGCGGGTCGCATCTTCCTCGACTATTTGCGCAACGACCGCCTGTCGACAGCAGTCGCACCGCTGTCGCCTCGCGCAAGGCCCGGCGCGCCCGTGTCGATGCCGCTTGCCTGGTCCGCGGTGAAAGGAACCCTCGATCCGAAACGCTACACGCTGCGCACAGCACCGAAGCTCATGTCGGCAAGCACGGCCTGGGAGGAATATTGCAAGGGTGAGCGCCCGCTGCGCGATGCGATCGAGCAGCTCGCAAAAAGCCGGCATCATTAAATAGCGGCCGGGCATTCCTTAAGAATTTTTTCAATCCGGTAAGGTGATGCTCCGGCGTTTTCCGGGCGGGGCGCCGAAATATGAATGCCGTTTCCAGGTCATGCGAAACTACGCATGCCCCAGGCGAAACTCGTACTCGGGTGTTGGAACCGGATCCGCGCTCCCTCAGCCGCGGGTTCGGGCTCTTTTTCGTTCATATTCTGCTCTATCTCGCAACATTGCTCGGCGCGGTCGCCAATTTCGGACTTCCCGTCAACATTCTTTTCGGTGCGGCCAACGGGGTTTTCATCGCGCTTCTGTTCATCATCGGGCATGACGGTTGTCACGGAAGTTTCGTCCCGCAGCGGGGATGGAATCTGTGGTTTGCGCGCCTGGCCTTCATCCCATGCGTGCATTCTGTCACCCTCTGGCGCCGTACGCACAACGAGATGCATCATTTCCGGACCAATCTGAAAGGCATCGACCAGGTATGGGCCCCGATGAGCAAGGCCGAATACGACGCGGCTTCTCCGTTTCGGCGCTGGCTCGAACGCGTATATCGCGGTCCTTTTGGTCCGTTCGTTTATTATTACGGGGAGTTCTGGCTCTATCGACTTGTGGTGCCGCTCGCGCCGGAAACGCGCGCGCAGTGGAAAAGACATTTGCCGGACAGCCTTTTCGTAATCGCCGCGTTCATTACGACTCTTGTTGCAATCGGATTTCTTGGCTCCGCGCTTGCGCCGCAGCGTCCGCTCTGGCTCACCTATGCAACCGGATGGGTGCTTCCCTTCGCCGTCTGGAATTATCTGATGGGCCTCACGATTTATCTGAATCACACCCATCCGGCGATTCCGTGGTTCCGGAACGAGGAGTCGTGGAGTTTTCACGCCGGCAATGTGCTCGGCACCACGCATGTGAAATTGCCGCGGCGCCTGGCACCGCTTTATTCCGACGCACTTTCGCACACCGCCCATCACGCCGATATGCGACTTCCCGTTTATGCATTGCCCGAGGCGCAGGCGGAACTCGAACGGACATTCACGGGCCGCGTTCAGGAGTATACTTTCTCGCTCGGGGAGTATCGGCGCATTTATACCGCGTGCAAGCTGTTCGACTTCGACCGCATGCGCTGGACCGACTTCGACGGTACGCCGACTGCCCCTGCCTGCCCCATGATTGACTCGGCCCCGCCTGTGGACAGATAACAACCTTGCCTGCAGGGAGGATCGGGTTTTGGCGGCGAGCGCACCCGCCGGTCTCGTCATTCGGCCGAGGGATATCAACTTTGAGTGCAAAGGCGGACGCTGGTGGATGGGAAACGATCCAGTGGCCACCGCGTATTACAACGCGTTTTCCGCATCGTTTCCCCAGGCGGAACGCTACTTCATCGACGCCGTGCGCTATTACCGGGATCGTGCGGGCGGCGATCTGCAAAAGCACATCGCCGCATTCATTGCCCAGGAGTCGATGCATACGCGCGAGCATCTCGCATTCAACCGCAATGCGATCTCCGGCGGCTACGACCTTTCGCGGATCGATGCGCTTCTTAAGTCGCGGTTCGATCGGGCACGGAGCCTGTCGCGGCTCACCCAGATTGCGTCCACCGCCGCGCTCGAGCACTTTACGACCATTCTCGCCTGCGAGGCGATCGGCAATCCCCGCCATCTGGAGACTGCGCCGCCGGCGATCAGGCAATTGTGGTGCTGGCATGCCGGTGAGGAAATAGAGCACAAATCCGTCGCTTTCGATACATTCATGCTCGCGGCTCAGTCGCTGTCGCCGCTGGCGCGCTGGCGGTTGCGTTGCTCCGTAATGGTGGCATCGACTTGGTACCTGTTCGATTTCATGTTTCGCGGGGTCGCGGAGTTTTTCCGTCAGGACGGAATCGGCTCGTTCCTCACCTGGCTTCGGTTTTTTAAGTTTGCGGTAATCACCCCGGGAGTGATCCGCAGAGTCATCGGCCAATATCTGCGCTGGTACATGCCGGGATTTCATCCTTGGCGGAAAGACGACCGCGCCCTGATAGAAGCGGCAGACGCGGCGCTGGCTCGGAAGTGAAAAACTCCCTCGTGCCGGTAGCTATGGTTAAGCGCCGGTGACGATGTTTAATCTGATATTCAGCATGGTCCAGAATATTTGCAGACCCCGAATTGGTTACGCAAATTTTTACCGACCTTGGTCAAGATCGGGATGCAGCCGCTAGGCGTTTTCCGAAACCCGCAATATGGGCCTGTCCCCATCCATCTCTCCCGCGCGCCCGGAGCCGAACTACGATCTGAACATCGTCTGGCTGCGGTTCCGCGATCACAACATCGAGCGGGTATTCCAGCGGGAAACACTGCAGAATTCGCTCCCGGTGATCAGGGCTTATGTCATCGCCGGTACGCTCCTGTATTTCTGTTTCGGTTTTTTGGACGTGGTCGTCGGAGGGCAGTCATACAAGGCGCTTTTGCTCATTCGTTACGGGCTCGTTTGTCCGCTTCTCCTCACCGTCTGCGTTCTGTCGTTCTTTCCCGTTTTTGTGCGGATCGGCCAGGTTGCGCTGGCCTGCAACATGGTTATGTCGGGTCTCGGCGTCGTCGTCATGACCGCCATCATGCCTGCGCCTTACAATGCGCAATACTACGCCGGCGTGCTCATGTGCCTGATCTATTGCTCAAGCCTGATCAGGCTGCAACTTCTCTATTCGCTCATCATCTCGGGAATCCTGGTAGGAGCCTATCAGATATCGGCCATTTTCATAAATCCGGTTCCGCCGGCCACTCTGGTCAGCAATGAATTCTTTCTCCTGATGGCGACGGGTGTCGGATTGTTCTCGGGTTATTACCAGGAACTCTACGTCCGCAAGTCCTATGTCAGCCAGAAGATCATCGAAGCCAAGAATGTCACGCTGAACGCGCTGCTCGTCGAAGCGGACAACGCCAACAAATCGAAGAGCGAGTTCCTGGCCACGATGAGCCACGAACTGCGCACGCCTCTCAATGCTATAATCGGATTCTCCGACGTTCTGCACAAACAGCTTTATGGCAGTCTCGGCAACGCCCGCTATCTCGAATATGTCGCCGATATCAACGCCAGCGGATTGCATCTGCTTGCCATCATCAACGATATTCTTGACTTAGCCAAGGCAGAGGCCGGCAAGCTGGAGCTGCGGGAAGACGTCTTCGATCTCGTGTCATGCCTGCAGGCCTGCATGCAGATGTGCGCCGGACGGGCCGACGAAGGCAGCGTTGTGCTTGAACTCACGACGACCGTGCCCGAGATGGAAATCCACGCGGACGAGAGATTGATTCGGCAACTGGCGCTCAATCTCGTCAGCAATGCCGTCAAGTTCACGCCGCCGGGCGGGCGAGTCGATGTTCGTGTCCGGCCCAACGAACGACGCGAGATCGTCATCGAAGTAACAGACACGGGCATCGGTATTCCGATCGAACATCTGGAACGCGTGCTGCGGCCCTTCGAGCAGGTCGAGCGGGCACTGTCCCGCCGTCACGGCGGCACAGGCCTGGGTCTGCCCTTCTCCAAGAAAATAGCCGAACTGCACGGCGGCTCGCTTATGCTTGGTAGCGAGGTCGACCGCGGTACCCACGTAACGGTGCAGCTGCCCGCCGAAAGGCTTGTCCCGCAAAGGCGTCCACTGCCGGTGAAGCAGGCCGTCTGATCAGCGCTTCCGGATATAAAGAAGCCGTACCCGTCCCGTGCACTCCGTTTCCGTCCACGCGTTGGCTGCGTCGAGACCTTCCGCCCACGCGAGCATCTGCGCTTCGGTCCGGTAATGAAGCGACCAATCGGTAATGAACTCCATCGGCCAGAGATTGCTGAGCGGTGTCTCGTTCATGTTCCCGATGATCAGCAATCCGCCCGGGATGACGAGATCGTAGAGCCGACGAACCAGGCTCGCCGCACGGCGGTCGGTCAGATAATCGAGCAGACCCACCGAATAGATCAGGTCGTGCGGCGGCAACGCACTCATGCCGCCGGTGCCGCGCAGCACATCGGTGAAAGAAATATGCAGGCAATTGAGCCGGCAACGATTGTCGCTGCGCAGCACGTGCGGATAAGAGGCCCGATAGGCATAATCGAGCGCCCGCTGTTCCTGATCTATCAGCGTGAACTCGACGCGGATCGGCGCCGAGCGGCTTCTGGCCAGCCAGGTTTCGACCTCGCGTGCCGAGCCACAACCCAGACTAAGGATGCGTGCCGGCCGGCTGCCATCCTTTCCGCTGATGGCTTTTCCGATATCGCCGCGGACCACTTCCATGCGCGTCTTGATGCATTCGGCAACTTCGAGACCCACGCGATGGAGCAGCATCTGATAGGCATCGCCACCGACGCGCTGCCAGTCGTAAACTTGGTTCATGATGCCGAAATCGCCGGGATAGCCGAGCGGCTTTGCGTATGACCGATCCCAGATGGCTCCGCCTCGCAATTCCGGCGTCAGCACCAGTTCGGTATACTCCTTGACGGCTTCGCGCTTCTCGCGTTCGTTCATCACGCTACGCACGAGATCGTTCCCGACGCGCCAGAGCACCCGCCATTCATGAACGAGCTGCGCCTCGCAAGCCTCGAAGACGGCGATATGGTCGAAATCGCTCGTAAACTCTGCGGGAACGGACAGGTTGGCGTCGATGACCGCCCGATAGCTGCGCAGAAGTTTCAAGACGTCTGCGCAGAAGCTTCGGTATTCCTGCGGTACGAACGCATGCGCTTCGGCACCGGCCAGCGCGGAACGGGTGGCAATCTGAGCCTGAAGATTCCGGTTGATCAGCTTCGGTAGTTCCATCACCCGGTCGACGAAGCTGAACGCGACCTTCGCGCCGAATATGGTCTTCTCCGCCCAGCGGACCTGGGCGTCCGACTCAAAAATTGGCAGACCTGCCTGCTGGATCGTCAGTCGGACAGTATCGCCGATGGCGAGATCGTCATTCGCGGCGTCTTTGGTAATGGCTGCCACGCCGCCCAGACTGATATTCTGGATCTGGTAGGCTGCGGCACCGACCCGCAGGCGGGGCGGGCGGTGTGGAAACAGCGCGCGCGCATCATACCGGGGCGGGCGGTAGCGGATTTCTCTACCGCGCGCACCTTGCAACTCTTCATAGGCAAGCATGTCGACTCCCCTCGAAAAGGCACGCGCCTTCCCGCGAAAGCATCGCGCCGCCCCCCAAAATGTCCGCGATCCCGGCCGCGCTGCTCAAACGCAAATAGTTAACAAGAAATTAATATAATGAAGTAATGGTTAAAATCAAGTAAAATCTGATAGTTGTGCGGGAATGATTAATTTTCCCACGTCAGTTCCTGCGTGACGATTTCGTGAATTCTGCCGCAGAACTCGCAGCGCGCGCGGATGACCCCGTCGGGGTCGGCCAATCCCTCTCGTTCCGAAGGCGAGTAGGCCCGTAGGACGGAAGCAATCCGGCCGGTGTTGCAATCGCACCGAAAACCAATGGATTCGGCGGGATGGACGCGCACTTCGTCTTCGTGAAAGAGCCGCCATAACAGTGTTTCCGCAGCAAGCGCCGGGTCCACGAGTTCGAGATCTTCGACGGTCGCCAGGAATGCGGCCAGCCGCTCCCAGTCGTCTTCGTCGACCCGCCCTTCGGGCGTGGCCTGGAGCATGATGCCGCCCGCCACCCACTGGGAATGGGCCAGACCGGGTGCGCGAATGGAGGCTGCAGCAAGACGGATCGTCGTCGGGAGCTGTTCGGATTGTGCGAAATACGCCTCGGCGGATGCGGCAATGCTGGCAGGTACGAGCGAGGCTATCCCCTGATAACGTTGGCCCCCGGATTTCGGCTCGATGGTGATGGCGACCACACCTTCTCCTGCCAGCGCGTCGAAGGATGGTGCATTGCCAAGCGAGGCGTAACGCTGTTCGTCGAGCCTCGCGTAAGAGCGGATGCCCGCAGGCCGGCCTTCCTCCGCGCCATAGTAATCCGTGGCGACAAGGTCGAGAGGACCGCTGCTCTTGGTCTGCAGGGTTAACCTTCCGTCGAGCTTCAGCGCGGAACCGAGGAGCGTGCCAAGCACACAAGCTTCGGCCGCCACGCGGGCGGCGGGCTCCGGCAGCAGATGCGCTTCCAAAGCCCGGGTCGACACTGCGCCAAGCCGGACCAGCCTTCCGCGCAACCCGGCTGCCGGCAGGTCGAACGGAAGTACAAAATCCGCGGGCGGCGCGCGTTGATAGTCCCGGATATCGCCACTCACGAAAGGCACCAGGCAAGAATGGCCTTTTGCGCGTGGAGCCGGTTCTCGGCTTCGTCGAAGACGACAGATTGCGGTCCGTCGATCACCTCATCGGTGACTTCCTCGCCGCGATGGGCAGGCAGACAGTGCATGAAGATCGCGTCGTCGGCCGCCCGCGCCATCAACATGCTGTTGACCTGATAGGCGCGCAGCAGATTGTGCCGCTTCACGGCGTCTTCGTCGCCCATCGAGACCCAGGCGTCGGTAATTATACAATCCGCGCCGGAGGCGGCGGCTTCCGGATCCTCGCTGAATTCGACATCGGCCTTTTCCCGCAACGCCCATTGCCGCAGTGACTCGCGCGGCGCGAGTTCCCTGGGCGTCGCGACGCGCAGACGAAATCCAAATCTGGCCGCCGCCTGTATCCAGGATGTCAGGACGTTGTTTGCATCGCCGGTCCAGGTGATGGTGCGGCCCCGGATCGGTCCTTTGCGCTCCTCGAATGTCATGATATCCGCCATCACCTGACAGGGATGGGACATTTTCGTGAGACCGTTGATCACCGGTATGTCCGCATTGTCCGCAAGGTCGCGCACCATTTCGTGATCGAGCAGTCGTATCATCACCGCATCGAGATAACGCGAAAGAACGCGCGCAGTATCGGCGATCGTTTCCTCGCGCGCGAGCTGCATCTCGGCGCCCGTCATCATGATCGTGGTGCCGCCAAGCTGGCGCATCGCGACGTCGAAGGAAATGCGGGTACGTGTCGAATGCCGGTCGAAGATGAGCGCGAGCACGCGGCCCCCGAGCGGCGCATCCGCATCGGGCGCGCCATGAGGCAGGTCCTTTCGCGCGAGCTTCCGCCGACAGGCTTCGGCGATCAGATGATCGAGCGTGGCAGAATCGAGATCGGCTATATCGATGAAATGCCGGGGCGACCTCGAGGTCTTATGAGCTTGCGTCATGCGGCCTCCGACGCGCCCGAGAAGGCGTCGGCCGTATCGGAGAGGATGCGAACCGCCTCGCGAACGTGATCCTCCTCGATGATGAGCGGCGGAAGTAATCGTACCACGTTTCCGCCGGCGCCCACCGCGAGCAGTTTCCGCGTGCGCAAGCCGTGAACAAATTCGCCATTTGGTACTTTCAACTTGAGACCGAGCATCAGGCCCTGGCCGCGCACGTCTTCGAATACCTGCGGATATTCGTCCGGCAACGCCGCGAGCTGCTGCCGCGCATAGTTTGCGACCCGTTCCACGTGCGGCAGAAAATCCGGCGCGAGCACAACGTCGAGCACGGCGTTGCCGACCGCCATGGCAAGCGGATTGCCGCCAAACGTGCTCGCATGCGAGCCGATCGTCATGCCCGAAGCCGCGCGTTCCGTGGCAAGGCAAGCGCCCATCGGGAAACCGCCACCGATCCCCTTGGCAATCGCCATGATGTCCGGCGTCACGCCCGCCCACTCATGAGCAAACAGTTTGCCTGTGCGGCCGACGCCCGTCTGCACTTCATCGAAAATCAGCATCAGGCCATGCGCATCGCAAATGCGGCGCAAACCGCGCAGAAACTCCGGCGTAGCCGGCCGGAGTCCGCCTTCGCCCTGGATCGGCTCGATCAGAATGGCGGCCGTCGCATCCGTAACCGCGGACTCGACGGCGCGCACGTCGCCGAACGGCACCTGGTCGAATCCATCCGCTTTGGGGCCGAATCCTTCCAGATATTTCGCCTGGCCGCCGGCCGCGATCGCCGCCAGCGTGCGACCGTGGAAAGCGCCTTCGAAGGTGATCGTGCGAAACCGCCCGCCATCGCCTTTGCCGTAGTGATAACGGCGCGCCATTTTGATCGCGCATTCGATCGCCTCAACCCCGGAATTTCCGAAGAAAACCGTGTCTGCGAAGGATGCAACAACGAGGCGCCGCGCCAGTTTTTCCTGTCCGGGCACGCGGTATACATTGGAGGTATGCCAGAGTTTTGCCGCCTGCTCTGCGAGCGCGGCAACCAGCGCGGGATGAGCGTGACCCAGCACGTTGACGGCGATGCCGGCAGCGAAATCGAGATAACGGGTTCCGTCCTCCGCAAACAGATACACACCTTCGCCACGGTCGAAAGCCAGATCTTCGCGGGCATAAGTCGGCAAAACAGCTGGAATCACGGCTTTCTCCTGGCCTGGCTACAAGTCGCAGGCGGGCGCGCTTTATGGGTCCTGCACCAAAGAGGGTCAAGGAAACACATGCCGCGTGCGAGGCGCGCGAACGCGTTCCTGGACTTGGACGCCTTTGTGCGGTCCGGCTAAATCTCAATGCCGCTTCGCGGCGCAATCATGTTGTCCGTATCGCATGAAGTGGCTTCCCGATCTGCCCGACGCGCAGCCCATTCCTCGACTTCGTCGGCAATCGAGGTCCATCGCGTCGCGATATCGAGATAGGCGATTGCCTGGTCGTCGGTTGAAGCGCCCTGGGCACACCGAAGTGCTTCCAGCGCGAGCTGGCGATAAAATGCTATGCGCTCGTTGTCCGAGAGCGCGTCAATTGACCGACCCACGGGCACTCCGGAAACCGCCAAAGCGACACCGGCACTGCTAAGTGATTGACGCGCATATGGTTCCCGCGATTTACAATAAATTCGGTGCGTGGCTCCAATCCGGTTCGCGGCTTCTGGACACAAAGCGGGCCAGGTCCGAAATATTTTGCCGGGTTATCGGCCGGGCGAAAGAGGGCGGCTAGTAAGTTCCGCGGCGTGTAATGCGGAAACAAAAACCTGGCGCATCGCTGGCAAAGCATCGGCCGCTGAAGACAGCATGCAAATAGCTATTCGGCGAATTGGCGATGACGATGGCCAATCCTGTCAGCAACAGGCCGATCACACAGACCCACCCGATTTTCGACATTGCAATGCCGGTCGCCTCGCTGCCGCTCCCCGGCTATAGCGCTAGGTAACCCCAAATGCATAGACCTGTCGGTTTCTGTGGACAATATGAAGTTTCCTTGTACAGAACTTGTATCCCCCATCAATCTAGCTACGATATCTAGGCCCCAGCGAGGAGATGAGAATGAGCTGGACGGACGACCGCATTGAGCAGCTGAAGTCATTATGGACCGAGGGCCTGTCGGCGAGCCACATCGCCAAGGTCATGGGAGGAATTAGCCGCAATGCCGTGATCGGGAAAGTACACCGGTTGGGGCTTGCGGGGCGTGCAAGCCCTCCGCGCGGCGAGCGCATCAGGCTCGCAACAACGGCTCGGCACGCGATGCGGGCCCATATACCGCAGCCGCCGATCATCGAAGAGGATCCCGTGGTGCTCGACGACGGGAGCTTTGCGACCGTGCTAACGATCAACGACCGTATGTGCCGCTGGCCGATCGGCGATCCCGCGGATAATGAATTTCATTTCTGCGGCCGCAAGCCCAAAGGCGGCTCGCCCTATTGCGAGGCTCATTCGCGCAAGGCCTATCAGCCGCAGCAACTGCGTCCGGAAAGGCGCCGTGCGGCCGGATGAAGTAATTCTATAGAACCGCGCCCGCGGTCCCAAGCTGTAATCAGTTCATGAATGTGTCGTCGAGCGCGTAGCCGGCGGAGCGGACGGTACGGATCGGATCCTTCTCGCCCTGCACGTTCAGTGCCTTGCGCAGGCGGCCGACATGCACGTCGACGGTGCGCGCCTCAACATAGACGTCCGAGCCCCAGATCGCGTCGAGCAGCTGTTCGCGGCTGAACACGCGGCCGGGATGCTGGATCAGGTGATCGAGCAGCTTGAACTCCGTGGGTCCCAGATGGACGTCATGGCCGGAACGGCGAACGCGATGTGCCGCGCGGTCCATTTCGATGTCGCCGACCCGCACGACGTCTTCGGCGAGGCTCGGCCGGATGCGTCGCATCACTGCCCTGAGTCGTGCAAGCAGCTCCGTCATCGAGAACGGCTTGACGATGTAATCATCAGCGCCGGTGTCGAGTCCGCGGATGCGGTCTGTTTCTTCGCCGCGCGCGGTAAGCATCACGATCGGAACGTTGCGCGTTTCCTGTCGACCGCGCAGCCTGCGGCAGACTTCGATACCGGAGAGTTGCGGCAGCATCCAGTCGAGCAGCACGAGGTCCGGCTGATGCTCGTTGGCCACGAGCAGCGCTTCCTCGCCGTTCAATGCCTCAAGAACGCGATAGCCTTCGCGCTCCAGATTGTAGCGAAGGAGGGTAATTAGCGCGCCTTCGTCTTCGGCAACGAGAACGGTGGGTTTCAGCATCATGTATTCCGCTCAAAGGGAACAGTTGTTGACGAAGTGACGTCGGCCTTGGGCCGTTCGCTCGCGAGGTGCCCGCCGCTCACCATGTGATAGACGGTCTCCGCGATGTTGGTGGCATGGTCGCCGCAGCGCTCTATATTCTTGGCAACAAACAACAAATGCGTGCACAGGCTGATGGTGCGCGGGTCTTCCATCATGTAAGTGAGAAGTTCGCGGAACAGGCTGTTGTAGATTTCGTCGATCTCGTTGTCCTGACGCCAGACAGCTTCGGCGCCGGCCGCGTTGCGGTCGGAATAGGAATCGAGCACGAGCTTGAGCTGTTCGAGCGTGACATTTCCCATCCGGGCGAGGCTCAGGGTGAGACGGATCGGCGGCTCGCGGTTGAGCACCAGCGCGCGCTTGGCAATGTTCTTGGCGAGGTCGCCAACGCGTTCCAGTTCGCTCGCGATTTTGATGGCCGCGAGCGTGTCGCGCAGATCGATCGCCATAGGCTGGCGGAGCGCGAGCACCTTTATCGCCTGGTCTTCAATGAATTGCTGGAGCTGGTCGATTCTCGGGTCGCCGGCGATCGCCGCTTCAGCGAGCGACATGTCGCGCTTGCCGATGGACTCGATGGCATCGGCGAACTGCGCTTCGGCCAGGCCGCCCATCTGGGCCACGCTGGTCGATAACGCTTCGAGCTGTTCTCCAAATGCCCGGACGGTGTGTTCGCTCATATCGATCTTTGTCATTTGGCGCTCATGCAAGAAATCCACTACGCCACAGATGCCTGCCTAATCAGCTTCAGGCAAGACTTTATGACAGTTTAGCATCAGTTTCGTGACAACACCGGCTCGGGCAGGGCGTGCAGAAGGGCGGGCAATAATACCGTAAACGTGCTGCCTTCGCCGGCCTTGCTGTCGATCAGCAAACGGCCGTGATGCCGGTTCACGATATGCTTGACGATTGCGAGTCCCAATCCCGTTCCGCCACGCTCCCGGCTGCGGCGCACATCCACGCGATAGAAACGCTCCGTGAGGCGGGGAATGGCTTCGCGCGGAATTCCTTCGCCATCGTCTTTGACTGCGATCGCCACGAAGGAATCCGCGCTATGCCGGCCGGGCGGCGCGATGGGTCCTGTTGCCGTCGTCACGGAAATCCAGACATGCCCGCCCGGATGGCCATATTTGATGGCGTTGTGCATCAGGTTCTGGAAGAGCTGAATCAGTTCGTCGCGGTCGCCGATGATCGGCGGCACGCCATTCGCCTCGGTAACCGAGAAGGTCATGTTGTCGAGCCGGGCGAGACCCTGGAGGGCGGCAGCCGCATCCTGCACCACGCTGTGGATGTCGACCTCGTCCTGCGGCGGTACATGCTCATTTTGTTCGATCCGGGTAAGCGAGAGCAGATCGTCGATGAGGCGGCGCATGCGGCCTGCCTCGACGGTCATAATGTCCAGAAATTTCTCCCGCGCCTCCTCGTCGTCCCTTGCATGACCTTTCAGCGTGTCGATGAAGCCCGACAGCGCGGCAAGTGGCGTACGCAGTTCGTGGCTCGCATTGGCGACGAAATCGGCCCGGGCCTCTTCGGCCCTGAGATTGGCGGTCACGTCGTGCAGTAGCACGGCGGTTACGCGCGGGCTCTGCTCGGTGCGCGTCACATAGGCCTGATAATGCTGCTCAACGGGCACGCGCACCGAGAATCCGACGGATGCGGGATCGCCGGTGGCGGCGGTCCGCTCGATGGCTTCGAGCAGCGCCGGGGTCCGCAGCACGGCAGAAACGTGCTTGTTTTGCGTGTCCGTGCCGATCACCGCCACCATGGCATTGTTGGACAGGATCACGCGGTTCGATTCGTCCACCAGCATGAGCGGATCTGGAAGGCGCTCGAGAATTTCGCGGGCGCGGGGCGGCAGGGCAGCGCCGATGCTCTCTCCGCCCTGGGCGTTGGCGGCAGCGCGTTCCTCGCGCTTCTGGGCTCCAACCGCCAATGCGGCCGCCGCAACAAAGATGCAGGCGCCCACTAGCAGGGCCGGCGCAAAGCTCGAAGGCAGAAGAAAGACTACCGCACCAACCAAAAGGCCGGCACAAAGCCACCACAGCCCCTGCTTCAACGCCAGTCGCTCGAACGCCGACTCCATACCTTCGCCACCGGATTCGCGCTCCGCATCATATGCGCGATTCACGATCATGCGCCCATTTTATCAAGGCTTCATGTCAGTCTGTTGATCCGTAGACGGACGAAGGTGTTTTCTTGGCGCGGGGCCGCGCGCGGCACCATCAAGATTACGTGTGCTGCGGCCAGGTGAGCGGAGCTATGCGGGGAATGATCGCGCCCCAGGCGACCACGCCCACCAGCGTAACCGCGCAGGCGATCGCGAAGGCCCAGAAGAAATCCCCGGTGCGGTCGATTACGAAACCGGTAACAAGGGGGCCTACCACGCCTGAGATGTTGCCGATGCAATTCTGGACGCCGACCCATTTGCCGGCGGCGCGAGGGCCGGCCAGCGTCTGGCCAATCGCGTACACGTTCACCGTCCCGGGGCCAAAGGAGAGCGCCGCGAGGAGAAGGCTGGCGATGCAGACGCCAATGTTGCCAAAGGCGCAGCCCATCATCGCCGCGGCGACGCCAAGACAGCTTGCGACAATAAAGGTCTTGCGCACCCGATTCGCGCTTGCGCCGGCGCGCATCCAACGGTCCGACGCCCAACCGGAAACCTGCGTGCTCAGGGCATAGACGAGATAGACGACTCCCAGGAACGCTGCCATTCCCGAGACCGAAAACCCGCGCGACTTGATGAGATAGAGTGGAAACCAGGAGATAACGAAATAGAAGGCGTAGTTGCTGCTGAAATGGCCGATGGAGGCGCCCCACAATTCGCGCCGCGAAAGCAGATCGCGAAAGGAAGGTTCGCCGCCGTGCGAAGATTTATCTGTACGTGAGGCGGCCTCCCGCATGACGCTCGTCCATGGCACGAGCCACAGAAGCGAAGCGATTCCGAAGATAAGAAATATCGGGCGCCATCCCAGATGCGCCATCAGCATGCCGCCCGCAAATGTTCCGAAGGCGGGACCGAGCGCGAGCCCTGTCGCGATGGCGCCATTCGCGACGCCGAGCCTGTTCAGTGGCAGATGTCGCGCAAGCAGTTTGGAGCTGCAGGGAAAGGCCGCGCTTTCTCCGATGCCGAGAACGAGCCGCAACGCGAGGAGAACGATGAAACCCGTCGCAAGTCCGGTTGCCGCGGTCGCCAGCGACCACATCGCGACGCCGAGCGCGAGCGCGCGATAAGCGTTGATGCGTTCGGCAAGCCAGCCCGCAAGGATCTGGCCCGGTATGTAGGTCCAAAAGAACGCGGAAAACAGAATGCCGATCTGCGAGGCCGAAAGGTGAAGCTGGTCCTTGATCAGCGGCGCCGCCGTCGCCAGATTGCCGCGATCAACATAGTTGATGAACACGGCGACCGCGAGCAGCGTCACCACGCCCGCGCCCATCCCGGATCGTGTTGGCGCAACTGCTTCAGCCGCAACCGCCATGAACTGCCCCGAATCGCCCTGTGCCCCCTGTTCCTGTTAGGGTGGACCGGGTTGCTTCATCTGTCCAGCCGCCGGGATTGCAAGACCATGACCATCAAACTCGATCATCTGATACTCCCCGTGAACGATCGCGCACGGAGCATCGATTTCTACACGGGGATCGTCGGCCTTCGGTGCGAAGGTCGGGATGGGTCGTTCTCGACGCTGCGGGTTTCCGCCGAGTTTGTGATCCAGATCGCGCCATGGGGCACGTCGGGCGGCGGCCATCTCGCCTTTGCCATGTCGGAGTTGGAATTTGGCTCGGTATTCGCGCGCTTGAAATCGGCCGGAATTGCCTATGGCGATCGCTTCGATGCGGTCGGCAATATGCAAGGACCGGGAGATGAAACAGGAGCCCGCGGCATGGGCAAGGCGGTATATTTCTTCGACCCCGACAAGCATCTGCTCGAGATCCGTCACTACGACCGGACTGTGGAATAGCCGCGCCGGCCCCGATTATCCGGCGTTTGTCCGAAGACCATTGAAGAGGGCGACGGAATTCTGTCGGAGTGTTGCGACAATTGCGACGACAAATGACAACTTTTCAAGCTCGCGGATGTTGACCGCGGAATCGTTCGTTTATAACAACCAAGAAATACGGCAGGGAACAAAATGAAAAAGCCGCTCAACAAAGTCGCGTTGGCGCTCTGGATCGTTGTGGTCCTGTTCGTGCTCGGAGAAATATGGACGTATGTCAGTATGCTGCGGGCACTGACTTCATTTCATGAAGATGATATTCATGTGGTGGGTGAAGGCCTTGTACGCACAATCCAGTCCGTTATCGCAACGGCGGCAATGTTGACGGCATTGGGCGCACGTATCGAACTCGTCGACCAGATCCGCTGGACGATCGTTCGCGCCGTCGAGAAATCCTAGCGTCTACTGATCGTTGTCCGAAGACTCGTCGTCGCTGTTTTCGTCGTCACCGGTGTCGCCGTGGTGCGAGCGCGCTTCGAGCTTGTGCTCGGCGCGGTCGAGAGCGCGGTTCACACGTTCCTCGATCTTCTCGTCGATATGCGCCCTGGCGATCTCCGTCCGGGCCTGGGCAAGCGCGCGATCGACCTCCATCTGTACCTGACGGCTATCATATTTTGCCATGGCCTCGTTCATCGCGGCCCGGATCGCGGGTTCAGCCTCGCGCGCAGCTTCCATCGCGTGCTCGCTGATTTTCGCATCGGCCACGGCCCGTGCGACCTCCGGTCTGACCTTCTCGATCGCTTCATGCGCTTCGTGCGTCGCTTGCGCCACGGCAGCATCGATCTCGGGCTGAGCCTCGCGTACGGCCCGCGCGGCCTCTTCGGCGGATTTCGACTCGGCGATGGCGCGCTCGATCTCCGGCCGCGTGCGCTCCACAGCTTCGCGGGCCTCGCGCTGGGCGCGGACGATCGCGCGGTGGATTTGCTCGCGATCGGCCCTCGTCAGTCCATGTATATGAACATGATTCAGCGCAGCCGTGTCGACAATGGTCGTGGGGGAAGGCGCGGGCGGGTGCGGCGCTTCGGGAGCCTCGGCGGCAGGAGGAGCTACCGGGGCCGCCGGAGCGGTTGGAGCAAGGGGCGCAATGGGGGGAAGCGGCGCGGTTTCAACCGGCTCGGACGTTTGCGAATCCTGCGCGAGCGATGGGCACGCTAGTGCGATGGCGCCGGCGGCAACGAAACCGAGGCCCGCAATCCTGATGACATCCATCTTTGTAACACCTGTGCGCAAGGAAGCCGGCTCGAGTACGGATTCGACGCGCGCTTCGAGCGCCGAAGGTTGTGCCATGAACAGCGACAACGCCGAGACGGCCGGCGCGCGCATGCGAAACTCGGCTGCGAGCGCGAGAAGTTCGTCGGCATAGGTCGAGGGTTTCACGCCGGCCAGCAGCGCCGCGTCGTCCGCAGCCATCTCGGCATCGCGTCGCAGCGCGCGTGCGCCCAGCCATACGAAAGGATTGGGCCAGTAGAGCGTGCAAACAAACAATGACAATGCCTGCACCAGAGTGTCGCGCCGGCGGATATGGGCGAGTTCATGCAAGAGCACGGCATGCAGCCGCTCGCGCGGCCAGGAGACGGCGGTGCGCGGCAGGAGGATCACCGGATCAAACAAGCCCCAGGTGATAGGCCCGTTCTCCGATTCGGAAATGCGCAATTCACATTCGCGATGCGTGGCGGCAATGCGGGGCAGATCTTCGGGCGCGAGCGCAAAAGGCCGGCTCCGGTGCCGGAGCGACGCAAGGCAAATCGCGCCGGCCGCGAAGCGCAGCGAAAGGATTACGATCCCGAGCAGCCACAGCGCGCCGAGCGCCAGCGCGACCGTTGCAGGATCGATTGTTATTCCGCTGTCGGCCGGCGCGGGCAAAGTCGCTGCGGACGCGGCAGCGCTCAGCGATTGCACGGGAATGGCTTCGGGCGGTGCGGGAAGAAGGATGCGCAGCGGCGAAGGCACGGTCGCTGCCAGGAGCGGCAAAATCAGCACCGCGCCGAACGCGCCCGTCCAGGCGAGATGGCGCGCGCTGGCGCGTTTCTGCGATCCAAACAACCAGCCGAGCGCCATGATGAGCATCGAGCCGGCGAGCAATTCGCCCGTGAAAAGCAGGGTGCGCAGTGCGAAAAGCGGGGTCATCGTCCCTCCTTCCTGGCTTTGTCGATGAGTTGCGCGAGACGGTCGAGATCCGCGCGCGGAATATCGGCGTCGCGACGCGTCAGCATGGCGGTGACGGCACGCTCGACGGAATTGTCGAAGAATGTGGCGAGCAGCGAATCGATCGCGCGCCGCCCCATTTGCTCGCGCCCCACAAGCGGTGCGTAGATGTAGCGCGTGCCGTCGCTCTCGTGCCGCACATGGCCCTTCTTCTCGAGAATCGAAAGATGGGTGCGGATCGCGGTGTAGGAAGGCGGTTCGGCAATCTGCTCACGGATTTCGGCGGCCGAGGCTTTGCCGAGCCGGTACAGCGCCTCCATGATCTCGCGCTCGCGGCGACTGAAGCCTGCACCGGCACTCTCCGCCGATTCGGCCTCGTCTGCCGGCTTGCGATCCCGTGCCATGCCAAAAAATTGGCACTACCGTGCAGCGATGTCAACCGCCTCGAACACCTGTAACGAAAATTTCATCGGATGATTTGCCGGTAGTGCGAGGTCGAAGCGTTCGCGCAACAAGGTCCGCGTGAAACAATAGGCTTGCGTGGCAACCTGGTCCCAGGTGCCGGTCGCGACACGGGTTCCTAGCTGATAGCCTCGTCCGTAATGCGGGTATGCGCGTCCGTTACGTGGATGCCGTGCATTTCGATGTCATCGAGACATTCATCGACGTGAAGACCGGGTTGTTCCTGTCCGCGCGTTAGTTCCAGCGTCTTGAAACACGTCCACGGCCCATAGCGTTCGGGAAGCCTGTCCGCGCGGCCGGTTCTGACAACGGCAAATATGCGATCCCGGCCTCTGAAGACTTCGACTTGTATCATTGCTTTCCATCCGCTGCGTTGGTTTGCAGAATCGGCCCATCCCCCGCGTGCCGCGCGAGGCGGAGTTCGAGATGGCGTTTCACGTCGGACCATTCATGGGCGAGGATGCTGTAAATATGAGTGTCGCGCGCGGTGCCGTCGCGACGCGCCATGTGATGACGGATCACGCCGTCCTTCTTCGCGCCCAGTGCTTCGATCGCCTTCTGCGAGGCGAAGTTGAAATTGTCGGTCCGCAGGCCAACGGCCTTGCAGCCCAGCGTGTCGAAAGCATGGGAGAGCAGCATCAGTTTGCAGGTCGTGTTGACATGGCTTTTCTGGCGGCTCTTCGCATACCAGGTGTAGCCGATCTCCACACGGTCGACTGCGGCAACAATATCGTGATAGCGCGTGCTGCCGATGATCGCGCCCGTTACAAGATCGCGCACCGCCCAGGGCAGCATGTGCCCGTCGCGACGGCCGCGCAGCGCCGTCGCGACATAGGCTTCGGTTTCGTGCGGCGCGGGCACGACCGTGAACCACAGCTTCCACAATTCGCCGTCGGCGGCAGCAGCCAGCAATCCCGGAATGTGAGTTTCATTCAACGGCTCGAGCCGGACCGTTCCGCGCTCCAGCGTGACGGGCGCGATCTCGATCATGCGTGCTCAAATCTGCTCATTACCGCCTACGCGCCGAGCGCAATCGTCATGATCTGGTCTTCGGAAAGTTGTGCCCCCAGGCGACGGAGCTGAGCTATCTCTTCGTCCGTCAATGCGTCGTGCAACAGAAGCGCGGTGCGTTCCATGGCATGGCATCCCATGGGCTCGCGCGTGCGGCCGAATTTCTCGTACACCGCATTGGAATAGCCGGCGATGAGTGCGGCATCCTTCGCGCGTCCGCCGAGCACGGCGCGCAGCGCCAGATGGTCGAACAGCCAGAACAGCCTGCCAAAGTCGCGAAGGAGCGGCGCGGCTTCCCGCGCTGCAATCAATGCTTCGTTCAGATCGCCCCGCGCCGTGAGGGCGCCGGCAAGAACGCCGAGCACAAAACCGAGCGTATCGGGTTGGCGCGCCTCGCGCAGCCGAATTGCAAGTTCGCGTCCTTCCGAAATGGCGCTGTCGAGGTCGCCCCGCTGGAGCGAAAATTCCACGCGATTGACCGCTACGACCAGCGCGATCCTGCGGGCACCTACCATCTCGCACAGCCGGGCGGCTTTTGCCCAGGCGGCGAGCACATCGTCGGGGCGGCCGCGAAACGCTTCGATGCAGCCCTGGGCGGTATAGGTTCTGCCCAGCGTTCGCAGCCACCCGCCATGTTCCAGCAAACGCACGGCTTCCAGGATTGTCCGTTCCGCATCTTCGATCCGGTCCAGCATCAGCAACGCGAACGCCAGCCCCGTAAGCGCGCCGCCGAGATGAAGAGCGTCGCCCATCGCGCGATAGAGTCGCGCCGCGCATTCGAGTTCGGCATGCGCCGCTTTTATCGCCGCGGTGTCCAGCGATATGTCCCCCAAGCCGCGCCTCAAAGGCGCTTCCAGCGCGGGCGCCGTATCGGATCGAAGGCGCGCCGCCGCTTCGCTCAGCCGTCGTCTTCCTTCGGCGCATAACGAGAGCTCCCGCCACAGCGGCCATGATGCGCCCGCAAGCGCCACGGCATCGCCGGAGTCTTGTTCCATCGCCCAGTCAAGTGCGGCACGCAGGTCGTCGAGCAAAGAGCCATAGCGTTCCAGCCAGGCGTCGTCGCTTGTCGTTTCCAATTCGCGACTTGCCGTTTCGAGCACGGAGAGCACGTAATTTGCGTGCCTCTGTTGTGAAGCATGGGCGTCGTCCGAAGCCTCCAGTTTCTCAAGCATGAAGGTGCGTGTCGTTTCGAGCAAACGGTAGCGTTGCGCACGCGCCTCCCGCACCACCGCAACCATGGATTTTCGGACGAGATTGCCCAAATGCTCGAGGATCTGTGTTTCCGGGACGGCGTAGTCGGCCACGACCGCTTCGACGGCCTCGATCGTGAAGCCGCCAGCAAACACTGCCAGCCTGCGAAGTACTGTTTGCTCGGCCGCGGAGAGCAGTTCGTGACTCCATTCCAACGTGGCGCGCAGCGTGGAATGCCGCGCCGGTGCCGTGCTTCTGGCGCGCAGCCAGGCATCCAAAGATCCGCCGAGCTTTTCATTCAGCACCTCCAGCCCGAGCGGTCCCGCCCAGCTTGCGGCCATCTCGATCGCGAGCGGGAGTCCGTCTACGCGGCGGCAGATATTGGCGGCAATTGCCAATGCTTCATCGTCGATCCGGAAATTCGCATCTGCTTCCAGCGCCCGCACGATGAAGAGCTCGACCGCAGCCGTGCTGCGCATGGCGGCGGCCGGCATTGTGTCTTCGGACGGAAGGGCGAGCGGCGGCACTTCGAGGACGCGCTCGCCATGACACGAAAGTGCTTCGCGGCTGGTCGCCAGGATTTTCGCATTGGGCGCGGCAACAAGAAGGGCTTCCGCGACCCGGGCGCTTGCCGGGAGTACATGTTCGCAGTTGTCGAGCACGAGGAACAGAGATTTTCGTGCGAGATGGCGTTGCAATGTGTCGAGCGGGTTGGCCGTGGCGCCGATCTTGATCCCGAGAACGGAAGCAATCGCGCCCGGCACCAGATCGGGGTCCTTGAGCGATGCCAGTTCCACCAACCACACGCCATCACAAAACTGCCGCGAGACGTCATGGGCGGTTTGCCGGGCAAGTCGTGTTTTTCCAACGCCGCCGGGGCCCGAAAGCGTGACCAGGCGTCCTTGCGTGAATAGTTCGGCAACGCCGCGAAGCTCTTCGCTTCTGCCGATCAGGCGCGCAGGGCCGGCGCCTGTATCACCCGCCCAAAGCGAAGCAGGATTGCCGATATGCGATGTCGCGGACCCGCGGGCCCTGCGCCGCTGCAATCGCCGCACTGGCGCCACCAGGCGATAACCGCGCCCCTGCCGGTTCTCGATGCAATCGCTGCCGAGCGTCTTGCGCAGTGTGCTGATGTGAACATACAGCACATTGTCGCCTGCCGCGATGCGGCCCCCGACGAGCGACATCAAATCATGATTTGTTACAAACGCGCCGGCGTTTTCGACAAGAGCAAGCAGAAGGCGGAAATCCGTGCGGCCAAGCGGCACCGGCATGCCATCCGCAAGCAACAGGCGCTCCGCCGGATCCAAGGTGAATCGGCCGAAAGCGTACGGCCCGGTCATGATTCGACTCCCGAGAACGCCCGGATGCCGCGACCCAACGATCTCTGAAGGTTTTTGAGGTTCTTAGAGAAGACACAGAGGGCGCTTTACGTCAAGAAACACCCCGAGAGTCGAGGCGGCATGGGGCCGGGCGACAATTTCGTCGGTTCAGAAAAGGACAGCAGCGGCGCAGATCACGGCTTTGTGCGTTCGCCCGACGGCATGATCGTTTCTTTCGATCCCCCGCAATCGATCTCGACCTATCCGCGCAGCATCAACGACAAAGGCACGATCATGTGCCGGCGGTCCGGGACCGGTGCAGCAGCCGGCCCCCGAAGCCCCATGTCGGATATCGGCTCACTGATAGTTACATTATTACATGCAACGGGCGCGGGCGCATTCGAACCGGACCATGTCGGCGAGGCGTCGACGACAAGGTCGCCTCGGCATCGGAGCCCGCGGTCGTGACCCCGACTTTTCCGAAGCGGGAAGCGATTCCAGGCCAAATACTGCATGTTTGTACGATTTGCAGGAGCGCCCAATCTGGTAAGAAAGTGTTAACTGACAATGTTATGATGTGCTTCATACCTTCGTGGGGACTGCGATGCGTCCGCTCCGTCCGGTTGCCGCACTTGTTGCAGCCATATTGTCTGTTTGGCCCGCGATCGCCGCAAGCGCTTCGAAGCCGGCGGTTTCGCTTGTCGCGCTCGATCCGTTTCTCGTGGCGCAAGGCCATCTCGCGGATATGAAGCTCGCCGTGTTTCTCGCCGGCAATCCCGATCTTCAGACCTATGCCGCCAAAGCGATTTCCGCGGACGGAACCTCGGCCGCCATTCTTCTCTTCGAAACCGGTTCGAACGGCGCCGTCACGTTCCAGACAAACAATGCCGCTTCGCTTGTTTCCTATGCCGACAATTTCCTGACGACTGCGCCCGCCGCGGGGCAGTCCTCGCTCACGGTCGGCAATCTCATCCAGGCGGGTTCGAACTGGTTTGCGCCCGTGCTCGTGCAGGGTCCGCTCGGCGGTTATTCGTCGAACAACGTCATCGAGCTCACCGCCACGCAGGGCAGCAACAACGCAAGCCTGAGCGTCTCGCTCGTCATTCCGCCGCTCGTGCTGGTGCATGGGCTGTGGGGCAACAAGAGGAGCCTGATCGAGGCGGAGACCTATCTGCGCGCCGAAGCACCCTGGAGCAGCGCACCGGATTTCGTCCAGCCCATCTGTTACTCCAAATATCTGCGTTTCGATGCGAAGACGGATCCGCTGTCGAAGAAAGGCGATCCCTGCGAAGTCACCTCGCATGCCGCATTGCAGACGGAAATCGATTCGCTGATGGCGACGCTCGACTCCGACCGGATCGTCGGCGCACGCGTCGACCTGCTGGCGCACAGCATGGGCGGCCTTGTCGCCCGCAACTACGCGTCGCAGAAGAACTATGCTTCGCTCCGCAACCGCATGCAGGGGCAATTCCATGCCATCGTCACGCTCAACACGCCGGAGATCGGCTCGGCGCTGGCGCCGTTCCTGATCAGGAAGCGCAACGATACCCGCAAGGCGCCGTTGACAACGGTTCAGGGTCTCGCCTGGGAAACGATCTGCGGCAATGCCGATCTCGACACATGCCTCGCCGCCAATGGCGATCCGATCAATGCGCCCAGCCTTCCGGTAAAAACGGGCGCGGTCTATTCGCTCGATCCCGATGGTCCCGCGCTCGGCAATCCGAATTTGTCCGGGCCCGACATCGCCAATGCCACCTGGCGCGCAGTCAGTTCGACGCGGCCCGATAACAGCGCGCTCGCCTTCGGCATCGATACGCTGATCGCCGCGCTCTACAAAAATCCGGACGGCAAGAACGTTCCGACCGTCGATTCCATTCTCGGCAATGTGCCCGACGACGCGATTGTAACCGTGACGAGCCAGACGACCGGGGCCATGGGCCAACAGTATTATACTTTCAGCAAACTCTCGCACACCGGCCTGCCGCACGCGATTCTTCAGTATCTCGTGGGAGTCAGCAACCAGAGCGTGGTGCATGACAAGTCGCGCGAAGTGGAAAAACTCGCCGCCTGCTGGATCGAAACGACGGGCGCGGATACCTGTCTGCCGGCGAAGATGGAAATGGCGGAGGAAACCGGCATTCCGCCCGCGCCGCCCCAGCTGCTGAAGCCGCTCCCGGGAATGCGCGTCGATGTGCCGCTCCGCGCAACGCTGGGCGCGCCCTTCGAAGCCACGCTGCGCCTGCCCGTGTCGCGCCGGCCTGTTACAATTTCCGATTTGCAGCAGAACGGGATGGATGACACGGCGCCTGAAGTGATTACTCCGTCGCCGGCAACAAACGGTGCGGTCCGCCTGCGCATCACGCCCAGACTTCCGGGCCGGGTACAATTCGCCATCCGCGCCGCATATGCAGACGGCTCGGTCGCCGTGCGGGACATACAAATTTCCATCGCCCCGCCGGCCACGCCCCCACTCGCTTTCCACGCCAACGACCTGCCGGTCCTGGTCCTGACGCTCAATTCCGATACGGCGACGGCAATGCCGCAACCGTCAGCGGATTATCCCGCTCCTGTCGGCCGCATCGACCTCGACACACGCTTGATAGATTGGCAGACCGTTCCGCAATCCGGCGCTGCTGTCATTCGCGTAGACCGGAATGGACCGATTCAGGCGCTGCGTCAGGGCGAAGCAAAAATCGAGGCACGCTATGGCAAAGCGCGAGCCGTCGTCTGCGTGATCGTACGATCAGCCCGGCAATAGGCGATGCGCAAACTGCTGCAGATCGCACGGACAGGACGTCCGGCTTTTAACCAGCCGCAACGCGTTCTTTCGACATCAGAAACGTCGATGAAACACCCTGCCCGAATTTTGTGGCGAGACCGTCGGGCGAAACTTCCAGCGGCTTCATGCCGTGCCGGAGGGCCAGTTCGAATATGGCGTGCTGCGGAATGTAGTGCATCTCCATGTGCCGTTCGGCCGGGTTCTTGAGATACGCATTCAGATCGAACGCATAGTCCAGCCCGTAGGTCGGAACCTGGAAATAGGCGATGCCGCCCGGTCGAAGCTGGCCAAGCGCGTGGTCGAGTATCGAATGTATGAGCGGCGGCGGATTATGCTGCAGGACGATGATCGAATAAAACATCGCCGCGTCTTTCATTTGGTCCAGGTCGCTTTCGCTTCGCACCAGGACGAATTCGACATTCCTGACGCCTCCTTGGGCGGCGCGTTCGCGCGCGCGGTCGAGATGGGGTTGCGAAATATCGAACGCCACCACGCGCTCGAACCGTTTGGCGAGCCAGAAGGTGCATCGTCCGACGCCGCAGCCATATTCGACGCAGGTTCCAGATGCCGGCACTTCCAAATGATTGCGTGCGAGCCAGGCCTCCAGGCGCACAAGACTCGCGCGGCCGGTCTGGTAGAACTCCGCTTCGGCATTGGCGCGCGACATCTGGTCGATTTTCCAGCGCGAGTTCGTGAGCACGGACCAGTAGGGTTCGTCCTCTCCCAGCCGCGTCCATGCTTTGCTGACCAAAGACCAGAGCTGTTGCGACTGTTCGCCGGTCAATTCCAGATCGACCCGCATTTCGGGAGCCAGATCCATGGGGAAAAGATTGGGCCTGCTCTTCTCCCGTGGCTGGCGATTCACGATTTGCATGAACTTGCCGGCGACGATTTCGGGAGCGGCACCGGCTCTCAGTTGCGCGACGTGGTTCGCGAGACCGCGTTCATCGGGCTCCCGTTTCAGGACGGCACGGTACAGCGCAGTGACGAACTGCTTCTCATCCATGGGATTTGCCCTTATTTGAGGTGTCGACGGCTTCGTTCCCGGCAATCGAATCGTCTCCGGCGCAACGCCGCTCCGGAGTATAGTGATATTTTCGGAGTTCCCCGCCATGTCCCGCCTTCTCGTTCGCAGTGTCGGCGTTTCGCTGGATGGTTTTGCCGCCGGGCCGGACCAGGATCTCGCGCACCCGCTCGGTGTCGGCGGCGAGGCGGTGTTCCGGTGGTTCTTTCATACACGCACATTCCAGACGATCCATGGCGGGAGCGGCGGCGTCACGGACATGGACGACGAATTCGCGCGGCGCGGCTTCGAGAATATCGGCGCGTGGATCATCGGGCGGAACATGTTTGGTCCCGTGCGCGGCGGGTGGGGCGACGAGAGCTGGCAGGGCTGGTGGGGCGACACACCGCCCTATCATGTGCCGGTGTTCGTGCTGACGCATCACGCGCGGAAGGACTTGCCGATGCAGGGCGGCACGATTTTCCATTTCGTGACCGGCGGGATCGGCGAGGCGCTCACGCGCGCGAAAGACGCGGCGGGCGGCAGGGATGTGCGTGTCGGCGGCGGCGTTTTCACAATCCGCCAATATCTGGAAGCAAGGCTGATCGACGAATTGCATCTTGCCATTGCGCCGACGCTTCTCGGCCGCGGCGAGAATCTGTTTGCCGGCCTCGATCTCCCGTCGCTCGGCTATACTTGCACGGGGTTCACCGCGTCGGACAACGCGATGCATGTCACAATCGCGCGGCAGGAAGCGGCGCCAGGGTAGAGCGGAATTGTTCGTGGGGAAGCAGGCTCACCCTTCGACGGACGAGGTGCTTCTTTCAATCCTCATGCCGAGCCCGTCGAAGCATGAAAGGCATGTTGCAGTATTTGATTGGCTCCCCGGCGAGCACGCGCGGCGCGCCGCGAGGCGGTCTCAGCCCTGCCGCTTGAAATACTGCACCGCGCGTTCGTGTTTTTTGGCGGCGGCGCGCGTGGCGAAGGTGCCGAGATTGCGGCGCTTGCCGGTCTTCGGGTTCTTCTTGCGCGAATAGAGCCGGTATTCGCCGGATTTGAGCTTGCGGATCATGCAAAGAAAACAGCTATGCGCCCGGAGATGTTCCTCAACATACAAGCCGGCGGCAATTTTCGGCTGACTCGACCTGCAATCCGCACAATTTTGTCCGAGACCGGCCCGGGCGATCCGACCGATGCGAAACTTGGCCGGTTCGGACGGGTTTGCCCGGCACCCGTGTTCGTGGACAGGACGGCCAGGATGCTCGTTGGACAGAGGACGGGGGTACGATTGCCGGAAATGCGCACGATTGGTTCTCTTACTCCCTGTCGTCTCATTCCTCCGCATGAAGCGTCGGGATGCGGGCGATGATGTCGCGGAGTTTGTTCTCGGCCGCCTCGCGATCGTGGATCTGCTGCAATCTGAGCCAGATGTCGGGCCCGTCGCCGAACAGCTTGCCGAGGCGTACGGCCAGATTGGCCGTCACAGGCTGCTTCTCGGAGAGCACCTCATAGAGCGTCTGGCGCGAGATGCCGAGCAGCCGGGCGATTTCGGTCCGGGATTTGCCGAGCGCCGGCAGGATGTCCTCGCGCAGATGTTCTCCGGGATGCATCGGCTTGAGACCCTTGAGCAGGCGACTGCGCGGCATCACTGATAATCCTCCAGATCGACCTCCATTGCATCTTCCCCGGACCAGCCGAAGGTGATGCGATAATCCTCGCTCGCCCACACGGCGAAACGGCCCTTTTCCTTGCCCCGCAATGCATGAAACCGCAGGCCCGGTGCATCCATTTCCTGCGGCGAACTCGCGGCATCGAGGCGCAAGAGAATGCGCCGGATGCGATCCGCCTTTTGCACGCTCAATTTCGATGCGTCGCCGGTCTCCGCAAATCGTTTCAGAGTCTTGCTTCGAAAAGACCGGATCATCGCCGACTGTAAACAACTGCCTTACGAATTGTCAACCGGCACCTTCGATTGGCAGTGTCCTAATTTGAATTTCATGTCCAAGCACCGGATGACCCGCCTGACCAATGGCTGTTCCAAGAAGCCTAGAGTAAGCCGGGCCATTTGGCCATGTCACAATAGATCTGTTTCAACTTCATCCTATTTTACAACAAAACTATCAATTCTGTTTCTAATCTCCAGAAGGGCGTCGCATAGTTCATCCCTGCTTAGACTATCGGCAAACCTTCTATCTAATTGTTGGCAATCATCGACTACTTGTCCAGCAAACTCAATAGCTTCCAGTATCCAAGTCCCAGTGTGATTTTCTTTCTTTGAGACTGCTATTTTTCCATTAAATCTTGCATCGGCGGCAATAAGTTCAGCGGCGAGCTCGACTACTCGCGTCGAACCTCTCTTGTTCCTCATTATCGACATCATTGCATCAATCAGGTCATTTGACTCTCGCACGAGCAACTCTCCTATCTACTGAGACCTCAACCACCGAAGAATGCCAAGAGTTCCCGTTGGAACGTCGGGAATAATTCGGGGCCGGAGTTGTAACTCCCGCTCGAGAGAAGCCGGAGAGTACATCCATTCCGAACCGTTCCCCGGCCAACCGGAAATCCGACAGGTTGAAAGTAACGATCCCGTCCGCGCGTCCGTTCACCGCCGCCTCAAGCAGCAAATTCGAACAAATCACACGCGGATTGCCGCCATCGTCAACCGCCCGGCGCGCGGAAACCGCATTCCTCCCCCGTCAATGCATCCGCGCGAGTTCGAAGGCCGCTGTGCGGCGGACGACGAGGTCGGCCGGGCATGCGCTGACGGCGTTGCGGAAAAGCGATTTCGCGGTGGCCGGATTGGCGCGAAGCTCCCATTCGCCGACATAGAAGTCCACGTCGCAGCGCTGCTGCGCCAGGGCCTGCGGCGTTCCGGTCGAGGCGATTGCCAGCAAGCGGCGCAAAGGCAATTTCTCAAGATAAAGGGCAATGATCGGTCCGGGCCACCTGTCGAGGTCGACCCCTCGCGCACTTTGTGCCAGTTCGTCGAAGCTGCGGTCGCCCAATCCCGTCTTCGCGAGCGCGAACCAGAGCACGGTATTGCCGTCCCCCGGATTTCGTCTCAGCAAATCGGCAAACGCGGCCGCCGAGTCGGAATAGCGGCCGAGATACCATTCGGCGATGCCGATGTGGAAACGCACCTGTATGTCGTCCTGGCGCGCGAGCTTGGCTTTGAAATCGTCAAGTGCCCTGGAATATTGACCCTGATCCTCATACGCCGCCGCCCTTTCCTCGCGGGCGTCCACGAGACGGGAATCGAGATCCAGCGCCCGGCTCTCGTCCTCGACCGCGCGCGCCGACTCTCCCACCAGGCGAAACGCATGCCCCCGCAGGAAGTACAAATTGGCGTTTCCCGGCGCCAGAGCGATGGCCGCCGACAAATCCGCTATCGCGTCCTGCCAGCGGCTGCGATCCAGGTCGAGCAGCGCCCGTTCCGAATAGAGCGCCGGATCGTTCCGCCTGAACTTCATGGCCTCGGTCTCGTCGGCGATCGCCTGGTCGGTCAGGCCCTCCTGCGCATAGGCCATGGCACGTTCGCGCCACCAGTCGGCGTGACCGGACTCGAGGCGGATCGCGAGAGTGAGATCGGCGACGGCCTTGTTGTATTGCGCCGTCTCGCAATAGGCGAAGCCGCGCTCGTAATAAGCTGTGGCCCTCCGGTGCGCCGGCAGATCGGGTTCTCCGAGCGCAATGGTGAGAATCGTGATGGCGGCGTCCCAGGCGTGATTACGACTGGCGGCTATTCCGGCATCGAAATTCGAAGACGCGACGGCCCGTCCGGTTCCCGCGAAAGCAAGAACAAGCAGACACAGGCCTGCCAACAGGGACCGCTTCATCGCGGAATACTGTAACATCGACGAGGCCGGTCTGTCCGCTCAAATCTTGCGGGACGCGCGTATTCGATGCCTCGCTCCCGCGCCGGAGGATCCCGGCGCGGCCCGTTTCGTGCGGTCGGCCGCAGCCTCCAGCCGACAAGACCGGCCCGAATGTTTCACGTGAAACATTCGTTGACGTTTTGGTCCTGTTATTGCTGTATTTGTTCCTGTTACAGGGCGGCGGGGCACCTGTTCCCGGCAGCATCAGGTTTCGGCGCAAATGCTTGAATACCCGGCGCGATTCGCTGCGCGGCGGCGCTTTGTTCCGCTGTTCCGCGAAAACCGCCTGTTTTTTCCTGATATAACAGGAAATACCTATCGCGGCGGGGGGCCTTCGCTTGCGCGGACGAGGTCGTCGGGGCGGATATATTTCCGGAACGCGGCCTGCACCTCGGCCGGCGTCAGCGCGATGTAATGCCGCGCGGCGATGGTGGGTTCGTCGAGCGGCAAATTGAGTTCGCGCCGGCCGGCGAAGCCGCGGGCGATGTCGTTGACGCTCGACTCCTCGAGCGGCATGGCGCGCAGCAGGATCGCCTTGGCCTGATTGAGTTCGGCGTCGCCAACCAAAGTCGTCTGCATCTTGCGCGCATCCCCGGCTGCGATCCGCGCCGCGCGCGTCACCTTGTCGGGATCGCAGGCATAGTTGATGAGCCAGGCGCTGCGCGTGCGCCCGGATTCGAGGTTCGAATCGACGGAGTAAACAAGCCCGTTCGTTTTTCTGAGGTCGATACTAAGACGCGAGGCGTAGAAACCGCCGGCGAGCACCGTGTTGCCCAGCTCGAGCGCATAATAATCCGGGTCGGTGCGCGCGAGCGGAATATCCTGCGCGAGATAGACGATGTCCTGCACGCGGCTCGCATCGGGCACGGCGAGCGTGCCGGGCTTGTTGGGCGGTGCCACCGGCAGGTCGGTGTCGGGCTTCGGTCCGGTCGCCGTCCAGCCGTCGAAATATTTCTCGATGACGTATTTTGCCTGATCGGGATCGACTTTTCCGACGACGACGATCGTTGTCAGATCCGGCCGGTAGACCGTGTTATAATAAGCTCTGACGTCGTCGAGCGTGAGCCCATGGACGGATTGTTCCGTCGCCTCGCGCGTGCTCGGATCTTCCCTGCCGAACAGCGCCTGGCGCAAGGCGCGGACCGTCAGATGCGCAGGGCTCTTGTCCGCGGCGGCGGCGACGAGTGCGGTGCGGTCGCGCACGATATGAAATGCCTGGTCGGGCAGGCGCGGATGCAGCTCATTATCGGCGAGCAGCGCGGTGCCGCGATCGAAATCCTTCGTCAGTATCTGCACGGAGAAATCCGTGCCCGCGGTTTCCTGCGCGCCGATGTCGTCGAGCGCCTGTTCGAATGCCTCGCGGTCCAGCGTCTGTGTGCCGTAGGAGAATAGCTGCGCGAGAACTTCCGCCACGCCCTCCTTGCCGGGCGGCGTTTCGGTCTCCGGCCGCGAGCGAATATGTCCATAGACCGTTACCGTGTCGCTGACGCTTTCGGGCTGGACGATCAGGGTAATTCCATTCGGCAGCGTGCTCACCACCGGGTCGAGCGTCGAAGGCGGCACCTGCAAACGCGCCAGCGCACTTTCCGCCCAGGACGGCAATGCCGTTGGCGTTGCATCGCCCAGCGAAATGGTTTCGCCCCCGCCATATCCGCCGGACGAGGAGACCGGCGCGCCGGCGCCCGCGGGCGTCAGGACTGCCGTCGATGCTTTGGCCACGTCGAGATATTTGCGCGCGACGCGGTTCACATCGGCGACTGTTACTTTTTCGATGCGCGCAAGATCGTCGCCCGGCGATTGCAGGCCATAGAGCGCGACAGCGTCGGACCAGACATCGGCGAGTCCCGAGATCGAATTCTTCTCGAACGCATCTTCGCGCCGTTCTTCGAGTTTGGCCGCGGCCACAAGTTCCGGCGGCACGCCGCTCTCAGCAATATGCGTGAGGATGGCTTTCACTTCCGCAGTGAGCGCCCTGGGATCGGGACCGGCTGGGAATTGTACATAGGCATAGGCGAGGCCCGCCTTGGGCAGTGGCGCCAGCGTAAAGCTCGCATCGATCGCCTCGCCTTTCGGCACCAGGCCATATAATTCGGAGCGGTAATTGCTCAGCACGTCGGACAGAACTTCGAGCGCGGGAAAATCGGCGCTGTCGAGCCCGGGCGTGCGGAAGGCGACGAGCAGCGTGCCCTCCGGCTGGTCGGTGGGCGCGGTGAGCGCAACCGGTTGCACCGGCGCAAGGTTGATTTTCGGCCGTGGCGGAAGCTTCTTCGCACGAATCGCTCCGAACAGCGACTTCACTTCTGTCAGTGTTACCGCCGGATCGACATCGCCGACGATAATGAGAATCGCGTTGTTCGGCGCGTACCATTTGTCATGAAATGACTTGAGCATCGCTGCCGTTGTTTTGTCGAAGGACGGCCGCGTGCCGAGCGCATCGTGATCGTAAGGCGTCCCTTTGAAGAGTGTCGCGCGGAGTTTTCGGTAAAGCACATAGACGGGGCTCGAGAGGTCCTGCGCCACCTCCTGTTCGATGGCGCCGCGTTCGGTGTCCCATTCCTTCTCGCTGTCGTCGACACCGGCCATGCGCGTGGCTTCGATATGCAGCGCGACGTCCAGGTCCTCGGAAGGCACCGTGTAGAGATATTGGGTCAGCGCTTCGCGGGTGTTGGCGTTGAAGCTGCCGCCCATGGCGCTGCCGATATCGGCAAGCTGTTCGGCCGTCAGCCCGGGGCTGCCGCGGAACATCATATGTTCCTGCGCGTGTGCAGTACCGGGGAATCCGTCGGGGGCCTCGTCGGAACCGACGAGATAGTTCACCGCCGTTGCCGCCACCGGCGCGAGCGTGTTGCGGACGATGATGACGCGCAGGCCGTTATCGAGCGTCGCCCGCAGCACCTGCTCGGGTGCTGCGGTCGCACAGGGGCCTGCGCCCGAAAAGGCAAGCAATGCCGCTGCCACAAGGGCGCCCGCCAGGAAATGCGCACCGCGCCGGCCGACTTTGATCATCGCAACTCCAAAGAAGGTAAACCTCGAAAGCGATCGAACCGCCCATACGGTTCATCGCGCCCCCGTCCGTGGCGGGCGGGTTCGGTGAGGGCCGGGAGAAAACCACGCCGCCGCGCAGAAAGCAAAATCATATCGGCGTGTACCGTGGAGATGAAAATCAGTTCAGGCGGCGCGTGGAAGCGTGCCGGCTCTGGCGATCCAGCCTCCGCCGAGAACGCGTGTGCCGTCATAGAAGACACAGGCCTGCCCCGGCGCCACGGCGCTTTCGCCCTCGGGCAATTCGACCACCGCGCCGCCTTCGCCGTCCGGCATCACGCGCGCGGCAACCGGCGCACGGGTCGAGCGCACCTTGACCGCGCAGTCGAACACATCCTCGGCAGGCGCGAGCCAATTTATCTCGCGCAGTTCGATGCTCCGCACACGAAGCGAATCCCGTGGACCCACCACCACGCGCGCGCGCGGGGCGTCGAGCGCCAACACATAAAGAGCCTCCGCCTCGCCGGACAATCCCAGTCCCTTACGCTGGCCGATGGTGAAATGAATAATGCCTTGGTGCCGTCCGAGCACGCGCCCACTTTCATCGACGATGTCGCCGGGCCGCACGGCCTCGGGCGCGAGCTTCGCCACGAGACGCGCATAATCGCCGTCCGGCACGAAACATATATCCTGGCTGTCGGGCTTGTCGGCGACCGCGAGGCCGAGTTCCGCAGCGAGACGTCGCACGGCGGACTTTTCCATTCCTCCAAGCGGAAAGCGCAGCATCTCGAGCTGGGCACGAGTCGTACGATAGAGGAAATAACTTTGATCGCGCGCAGGATCGGCGGCAACATGAAGCTCCGCGCCGTTCGGGCCTTCGATACGGCGAACATAATGACCTGTCGCCAGTACATCCGCGCCGAGATCCTGCGCGGCCGTCAGAAGGTCGGCGAACTTGACGCGTTCGTTGCAGCGCACGCAGGGAATCGGCGTCAAACCTTGCGCGTAAGATGCTGCGAATTCGGCGATCACGCGCTGGCGGAACCTGTCCTCGTAATCGAGCACGTAATGCGGAATGGCGAGCCGCTCCGCCACGCGCCGCGCATCGTGAACATCCTGTCCTGCACAGCACGATCCTTTCTTACGGATCGCAGCGCCATGGTCATAGAGCTGCAACGTTACGCCAATCACCTCGTAACCTTCGCGCGCAAGTAGCGCTGCAACGACGGAAGAATCGACGCCTCCGGACATTGCTACGACGACGCGCGTATGGTGCGGTTCTTTTGCGAGGAGTATAGTGTTTGGTGCAAGCATAGGGCTGCCTATAGAGCCGCGGAGAGGGGGGCACAAGCGGCGGACAGCGCAGTTTTCAGCCTCTGCCGGCGCGTTCGCGTGTTAACAATATACTTCCTTAGTTTTTCGAACGTTATGCGACCTGCTTATCCGAAGATTTACCCTCGCTTTTGTCGGTTTTTTAAAACCGTGCAGGGTAGCGTTTGTCCCAGTAAGCGAGTGGAGCAGGATTAATGATTGAAGACCGAAGGGGCCGAGTGAGCTACGTGATCGGGCCGGATGGAAGCCCGCTCACCATGGCCGACCTTCCGGCCCCCGGCACCAAACGCTGGGTTATCCGCAGAAAGGCCGAGGTCGTCGCGGCGGTGCGCGGCGGACTGCTCAGTCTCGACGAGGCCTGCCGCCGCTATACGCTCACCGTGGAGGAGTTCCTGGCCTGGCAGCGCGCTATCGACCGGTTCGGCCTGGCCGGGTTGCGGGCGACGAGGGTTCAGCAATATCGCCACTGAAGGTGGCCGGCAGGCGAGGCCTGCCGTTCAAAAGCGAGCAAGAGTGCAATGGGTGAAAGCGGGAATTTTTTTGCGCCGGCCTTCAGCGCCTTCGACGCCTATACCTACCTGATAATGGTTCTCGTCGGATGCAGCGCGGCCTTCACCATGCGCAGCATCGGTTCGCTCGTCACGGCCACGATAGCGGCGCTGGCCGTGTTCGCTACCGCCGTGTTCTTGCGCGATGTCGTTTCGACGGGATTTACGAACGAGCAGGCCGCGTCACTGATCACGAGCGATTGGACCGGGCTGCTGACGATGCGGTTCAGCACGCTTTGCATTTATGCGCTCGCGATCGGGACGATCATCGCAGCGAGTTACGGAATCCTTATGCTGGTTCGCGATTAGGACTTAGCCGAAGAGTTCCGGCCGGCGCAGCCGCAGAGTCTGGACCAGGCAGAACGTCTTCATATCGTCGATCCGGCCGTCATCGACCATCGGGGCGAGCGCCGAAAGCGGCACTTCCTCGACAATGATTTCTTCGTGCTCTCCTGTATTGCCTCCGCCACGGCCCGCGCGGTCGGACGCGTCGTAGCGCGCGAGGTAAAGGTCCATGCGCTCGGTGGAAATCCCGGGCATGGTCCAGACTGTCGCCACATGGTCGAGCTGCCGGAGTCTGAGGCCCGTCTCCTCGAAGGCTTCCCTTAGCATGGCACGTTCGGGCGGCTCGCCGTCGGTGAGTCCGGCAACGGCCTCGAGCAGCTCGGTGCGCCCGGCCGTGGTGAACACGGGAGCCCGGAACTGCCGAACCAGCATGGCGAGCTTCCGTTCGGGATCGTAGGGCAACACGCAAACGCCGCGCCCATGATCCTCCATCAGGCGTTCGAAGGTCCCGCCCCTGTCGCTTTGCACCGTCGCAATCGAGACTTTCGCCCAGCCTTCATAGACCGGCCGCACGTTAACAACTTTGGGCAAGCGAGACTCCCGAACGGCGCGCTTCAGCGCGAGAATTTCTCGGACAATATAATCGACGAGACCGTACGTGCGACGCCGGCCGCCTTGCCGATGCGATCGAGCACCGCGTCCATGCGAGCAGGCGTATCGGCTTCGACGATGGCCATCATGTCATGCGCGCCGGAAACCGTGGAGAGGGTGCGCACCTCGGGCATGCGCCTCAGTTCGGCGCTGATGCGGTCGGCCTGCCTCGGATCGGCCGCCATCATCACCACCGCCCGAAGGTGTTTCGTGTCGCCAGAATCCGAGAGCACGGCGGTATAGCCCTTGATTACGCCGTCCCGTTCGAGACGGGCAATGCGTTCCTGCACGGTCGAGCGGGCGAGATTGAGCTTGCGCGCGAGCGACGCCACCGGCTCGCGCGCATTGGCTCTTAGAAGGGCGATCAGGCTGGCGTCGGTTTCGCGCATCGGTGATCTGAGGGAAATTCCTGCGATTCGACGGAAGCTACCGCATTTTCCGGCGGTTCGCCGTCTCGCTTCCGTCATCTCGGGAATTTATTCAAAGCCGGATTCAGGCGCGGATGAAAACCATGAAAAAGATTGCAGTCGCCGGCGGCGGAAAAATCGGAATTGCCATCGCGGAGCTTCTGGGCGCGACCGGCGACTACAGCGTGACGGTCTTCGACCGCGACGCCGAGGCGCTGGAACGCATGCCCCGCCACAATGTCGAGACCCGAAGAGCCAACATCGCGGATGCGGGCGATTTTGCAGGCCGGCTCGAAGGTCACGATGTGGTGCTTTCGGCCACGCCCTATTCGCTGACCGCCACCGTTGCGGAAGCTGCGAAAAACGCACGCGTGCATTATCTGGACCTGACGGAGGATGTGGAAAGTACGCGCACCATCAAACGGCTCGCCCAGGGCGCGGATACCGCGTTCATCCCGCAATGCGGATTGGCGCCCGGGTTCATCTCCATCGCGGCCTACGACCTCGCCCTGAAATTCGAGAAATTGCGCGACGTGCAGATGCGGGTGGGAGCGCTGCCGGTGTTTCCGACCAATGCGCTCAAATACAATCTCACCTGGTCGACCGATGGGCTGATCAACGAATATTGCAACCCGTGCGAATCCGTGCGCGACGGCATGCGCAGCGAAGTGCCGGCGCTCGAAGAGCTCGAGGCATTCTCGCTCGACGGCATCACCTATGAGGCGTTCAACACTTCGGGCGGCCTCGGCACGCTTTGCGATACGCTGGACGGCAAGGTCGAGAATCTCAACTACAAGACGGTGCGCTATCCCGGACACCGCGACATCATCAAGATGCTGGTTCGCGACCTGAGGCTCGGCGTGCGCCGCGATGTGTTGAAGGATGTGCTCGAGACGGCCATCCCCATCACCTATCAGGATGTGGTGCTTGTGTTTGTAACCGTGTCCGGCTGGATGAACGGGCATCTAACCCAGGAAAGCTATGCCAAGAAGATTTACAGCCAGCTCGTCGGCGAACGGCTGATGAGCGCCATCCAGATCACGACCGCATCGGGCATCTGCGCGATGTGCGATCTTCTGGTCGAAGGCAAGCTGCCGCAGAAAGGTTTCGTGCGCCAGGAGGAAGCGAGACTCTCGGATTTTCTCGCCAACCGCTTTGGCAGATATTACGGGTAAAATCTCCCTCTCCCCCCCTTTGCGGGGGAGAGGGTTGGGATGAGGGGGCCTCGACGCGCTAACAGGTGTTAAAATGTTGCACCGGCAGCAAAGCTAATTTTCGGGATTTGTGCAGCGGCGACACCCCCTCACCCTAGCCCTCTCCCCCACATCCGTGGGGGAGAGGGAATAACAGGAAACCAAAATGCAAGCCCACGATCTTCTCTCTCGTTTCGGCGTCGACGCCCGTTCCGGCGGGTATGTCGTTCATTCGCCCATCGACGGCGCGGAAATCGGCCGAGTCGAGTTCGACACTGCAGAATCGATCGAGTCGAAGATCGCCGCGAGCGTCGATGCGTTCCGCATCTGGCGCGACGTGCCGGCGCCGCGCCGTGGCGAACTGGTCCGTCTGTTTGGCGAGGAACTGCGTGCAAACAAAGATGCCCTGGGCCGGCTTGTGACGCTGGAGAACGGCAAGATTTTGCAGGAAGGTTTGGGCGAAGTGCAGGAGATGATCGACATCTGCGATTTCGCAGTCGGTCTGTCGCGCCAGCTCTACGGCCTCACCATCGCATCCGAACGGCCCGGTCACCGCATGATGGAACAATGGCATCCCGCGGGCCCGGTTGCGGTTATTTCCGCTTTCAACTTTCCTGTCGCGGTCTGGGCCTGGAACGCCGCGCTCGCCTTTGTCTGCGGCGATCCGGTGATCTGGAAACCCTCGGAGAAAACGCCGTTGACCGCGCTCGTCACGCAGGCCCTGTTTGCACGCGCCGCGGAGAAATTTCATCACGCACCGCCTGCGCTGTCCCAAATAATTCTGGGCGTGCGCCAGGCCGGCGAGGCGCTGGCGTGCGACCATCGCATTCCGGTGATCAGCGCGACGGGCTCGACGGGGATGGGCCGTGCACTTGCACCCGTGGTTGCGGCGCGCTTCGGCCGCGCGATCCTCGAACTCGGCGGCAACAATGCGATGATCGTCTGCCCGTCGGCGAAACTCGATCTCGCGCTGCGTGCGATCGTGTTTGCCGCGGTGGGCACGGCCGGTCAGCGCTGCACGTCATTGCGCCGTTTGTTTGTTCACGAGAGCGTCTATGACAAGCTCGTCGAGGCGCTGAAATCCGCCTATGCCAATCTTTCCATCGGCGACCCGCTTGCCGAGGGTACATTGGTCGGACCGCTGATCGACGCCCATGCATTCGAGCAAATGCAGTCGGCGCTCGCGGCGGCCCGCGACGAAGGTGGGCAGATCACAGGCGGCGGCCGCACGCTGACAGAAAGCTTTCCGCGCGCGCATTATACAAAGCCCGCAATCGTCGAGATGCCCGCACAGACGGCAATTGTCTGCTGCGAGACTTTCGCGCCGATTCTGTATGTCATGCGCTATCGCGACTTCGCCGATGCGCTCGCCCTGCACAATGCGGTTCCGCAGGGGCTGTCGTCCTGCATCTTCACGCAGGACATGGCGGAGGCCGAGCAATTCGTCTCAGCGGCCGGCTCCGATTGCGGCATCGCCAATGTCAATATCGGACCTTCCGGTGCCGAGATCGGCGGCGCATTCGGCGGTGAAAAGGAAACCGGCGGCGGCCGGGAATCCGGCTCGGATTCGTGGAAGGCCTATATGCGGCGCCAGACGGCAACCATCAATTATTCGGGTGCGCTTCCGCTCGCGCAGGGCATAAAATTCGATCTGTGAAATTAACCCTTTATTAAGCTTATGCTTCCGCCGCGCCCTTGGGGCGCTAGGCTCCCTGTTAGGGGGCGAAATCGGCGGGAGCGGGCAATGCCGCGCAACGCAGCGCAGTGGACGGGCTTCGTCGTCACGCTGATCGTCGTACTCGGCCGCGACAGCGATATTCTTGCAGCAATCCCGCTTGGCCTCGCGGCGGGCGTTCTGGCCAGCCTTTTTGCAAGCCTCTCTTCCCTCCCCGAATTGGCCCTGCGTCGTATCCGCCGCGATTAACCACGCGGTCTCCCGGCTGCGTTATAAATGTCCGCGCAAACCTCGCCGCTCTCTCTTGCCGTGTCCGACATGCCTTTTCTGCACCGCGCAACACTCGCACTGAGCCTGGCCGTCCGCGCCTATCGGACACCGGTCTGTTTCGGCACCAATGCCGTTGTGGAGCAGGCCGACGGAACTGTGATTCTTGTGCGCCACCGCTACATGCCCGGACTGTGCTTTCCGGGCGGCGGCGTCGATGCGGGCGAACCGCCGGTACAGGCGGTGCAGCGCGAGCTGAAAGAGGAACTTGGTGTGACGCGGGTCGAGAGTGTCGAATTTCTCGGTCTTTACACGCGCAAGATCTGGTGGACGACGAATGTAATCACATTGTTCCGTGTGCGGGGCGCGGTGGTCAACTTCAAACCCAGTCTCGAAATCTCGGAAATCGTGGCTGTTGATCCCCACTCGCCCCCGGCCGGTACATCGCCGGGGGTCCGCCGCCGCCTCGCCGAACTCACCGGCGCCGCACCGGTTGGTCCGTATTGGTGAGATCGGGAGAATGTTTCGCAAGGCCGGCATGAGGCCGGTCGGGTGCCCGCTAATTTCCGGATTGCGGGAATGCGTGTCCTCTCAGCGTCTCCTCGGCGGATTTGTCGTAATTGTCGTCGACATAGGCCCGCTCGGCGGCGCTCAAACGGCATTCGTGCGCTGCTCTTATGAGTTTGGACTTGCCGACGAAATCTTCGACGCTCTTGGCATCCGCGCTGAAAGGATCGAGCCCGAGATGTTCGTATAAAGCCCGGATGTCTTCTGCCGAGCGCCACGCCCGGTCGTAGTCCAAAATGACGACATTGTGATTGTGCCGGCCGCCGAGCAATTCCAATGCTTTCTTATTGCTGGCGTTGGCCGCCCGTACGGCTGCCACATGATTCCGTTTCGACCTGCCGGTCTCGAATCGTTTCTGTTCCGACGCGGCAACGTCGTAGATGTTCCGGAGGATATGGACGACCTTAATCTCCGATCGACCGAAGTTTAGCAGCGTCAACTCGGCCGAAGTGATAAAGCCGGGCCGTTTGTCGCCGACAACCCTGCAATTCTTCGATTTCTTGAAGATCGACCTGTTATTCCCGTTCAGCGTCAGCAACCCGGACTCGCAAAGCATCTGTATATTTTCGGGCGCGAACATCTGCGGAATATATCCGTAGTTTGGCAGGTACAGCTCGATATACATGGCGACATCGCGATGCATCCCGAGCATGCGTCCGAGAGCCGTCGTGCCCGAGCGGGCGACGCCGCTTACAAACAGATATCGCTCTGCTGCTTGTCCGATACCCGGCTGCCGGTTCCAGGACATAAAAGGAATATCCCGCCCATCTTTTGGCTTCACGCCGACCGGATGTTTCAACAGCGCGTTCTGCGCCAGATGCGCTTTTTCGTACCGGCGCGCTCGGAAGGCCCGGTGAAAGAGGTTCCGCAGGAGCGCTGGATGGCATTGCGCCAGACCGTGTTTTTCCAGCTCGGCGACCGACGCATCCGGACCCGCCGCGTCGAGCGCCTGCCAGATCGCGGCAATTTTGGCGACCGGTCCTGGCTGGCCGCGCGTCTTGCCGGCCGGTAGCGGGGTCGGAGCGGACATTGATGCAGCGGTCCGCCGTTCCTAAACCGGATCCCAGCTGAATACCGACGCCGACGGACCGAGATCTGTGAAATCGGGTTTGAGCGCAGGCATGACATGTTCGGCGATGGTTTGCGGGGTCCAGCCTTCGGACTTGCCGATGCCGCGGATCGGTCTCGGCTGAGACATCAGGAATATCTCATTACCGCGCGCAGTGAAAATCTGGCCCGACACGTCTTTCGTCGATGGCGACGCGAGGGCGACGGCAAGCTGCGCCACCTGATCGGCGCGCATCATGTTGCGCATACGCTCCACGCGTTGTGCCGAAGCTTCGTCCTTGACCGGAATGGTGGCGATCATTCGAGTCCAGGCGAAGGGCGCGATGACATTGGAGCGGACGTTTTTCTGCGCGCCTTCCATAGCGATGATGCGCGACAGGCCGGCGATTCCCATCTTTGCAGCCGCGTAGTTCGCCTGGCCGATATTGCCGATCAATCCGGAAGTGGAAGTAAAGAGGACAAACGCCCCCTCGTTCTGCTCGCGGAAATGATTGATCGCAGCACGGCAGACATTGTAGCTGCCGTGAAGATGCACCTCGATCACCGAGTCCCAATCGTGATCGGTCATTTTGTGGAACATCGTGTCGCGCAGGATACCCGCCGGACTGATCACGGCGTGCAAGCCTTTGAAGCCGTCCATTGCCTGTTCGATCATCCGCTTGACGCCATCGCGGCTCGTTACGCTTTCGGAGTTCGACACGGCTTCGCCGCCCATGCGCCGAATTTCCTGCGCCACCTGTTCGGCCGGGCCGGCAGAGCCTTCGTCGCCGCCCGAAACGCTGCCGCCGAGATCGTTCACCACCACCCGCGCGCCTTCTTTGGCGGCGAGCAGAGCGCTTTCCTTGCCGATGCCATTGGCTGCGCCCGTAACCAGAACGACCTTGCCTTCGAGTACGCCCATCCGCGCATGTCCTCATGATGATCGCGGAAAAACCCTAGCGGCGGCGCCCCTTGTGTGAAAGAGGATGACGAAAGAGGACGGAGCCTGCGCATGTGGGAAATCAGGCCGGAAAAACCGGGCGACGCACAGCATGTCGAGGTGCTGGTCGCGCAGTGCTTCGGGCCGGGACGTTATGCCAAATCCGCCTGGCGGTTGCGCGAGGGTGTGCGGGCTGTCGAAGGTCTCGGTTTCGTCGCGGTGGAAGGCGAACGCTTGAGAGGCTCGGTGCGCTTCTGGCCTGTAGCGGTCGGCCATGATGCCGCGTTGCTCCTGGGTCCGCTCGCCGTTGATCCGGAACGGCGCGCCCGGGGAATCGGGCTCGCATTGATGCTGCGCGGAATCGAAGAAGCACGGGTTCGCGGCTACCGCGCAATTATTCTCGTGGGCGATGCGCCCTATTATGCACGTGCAGGATTTGCACCGCTTGCGGAGCGGCAGGTGCGGTTTCCCGGTCCGGTCGATGGCACGCGTATCCTGGGACTCGCACTTGTTGCAGCCGCACTTGAAACGCTGAAGGGCGACGTGCGTCGCGCGAGAATCGACGAACCCGTCTGCGCCGACGGGGCGCCGTTAGCGGGATTCGAGTTCGCCGATGGTCATTCCACTGGTCAGCAGACGGTCGAATAGCGCACGCCCGAATTGTGCAGCATTCGCATTTTCCGAGAGCAGGTGAAGTGCGCGCATTTTGTCGAAAGCCGGCGCTGCGAACGGCAGGCCGCGCGCCGCGGCGAGTGTCGCCGGATCGTCAAGCGACAAATGCCGGATATCGGGCAATCCGAACCGCTGCGCGATCTTCTGGCTCAGCCGGAGAACCTTGTTGGTTACATAGGACGGCACATCCGCAAGTGATGACCATCCGGTGCGCGCAGAAAATCCGTCATCGGCTCTGAGTTTCGCGATCTCCGGCGCAAAGCGCGCGATCTTTGTGCGATGCCAGCGCGCAAAAAGCCGCTCGCGCGGAGGCTTGTGCATCGAATCGAGAACACCGTCGAGATCGTAGAGCGGCGAGAATGTCGGCAGACCCATCTCGATACCGGCCGTCACGGACGGTCCCGCCGTATAGGGAATGCGCAGGAACGCATAGACCAAATCATTGGCGGCCGTGCGCGGGATGTCTCCAAACTGTCGCTTCATCGCGCCGAGATAAATCTCTTTCGCTCCTTCGAACGCGGCTGCAAATGAAGGATCGAGCGATGACGAAGAGATCGCGCGCGGTTCGAGCCGGGTCCGAAACAGACGCTCGAATTCCGGCGGTCCCGAAAGGTATGGAAAATCCTGCAGCCAGAGGATGTCCTTCCACAACTCGCCGCCGATGCCCGCGATGATGAGTGTCATGCCGCGCGCCTGCCGCTCCCGCGTGAGCTGGTACACGTGGTCATACGTCAGCAGTCCCGTCTGGCCATGAGTGAGGTGCAGCAGCATTGCAGCACGGTCCGCAAACCCCGATATGTCATGCCGCGTTGTGACATGCGGCAGCTTCAGCGCCGCCGCGACCCGGGCCGCGATCGCGACATCCCGATTTCCGGGCTGGCCGGTTGTCGCCGTTTCAGCAAGCAAATCTTTCAAACAGGCAGCCAGCAGCCGGCTGTCATAACCGCCGGTCAAATCGAGCGAAATACGCTGACCCCGAAGGGCGATGCGCAGGTCGCGCAGATAGGCGCCGAAATCGAATCTTTCGGGAGCATTGCGGAAATCGGGAAGTGATTTTCGCAGCCATTTGATGGAGCCAGAAGACGAACGGTGCGCTATTTCATCGCCGGCCAGGAATCGCACGCGCCGGTCAATCGTCCGGCCCATGCCGTAGAAGCCAAAGCGCAGAAAAAAAGCGAGCGCCGAATAATCGATTTGACTCTCGTCATATCCGATCCGGGAGATCAATTCGAACAGATCGTCCGACAGAAGGGCATTGGCAGCGAACAGGCGCGTCAATCCGAACGGATCGACACAGACGAATATCTCACTCGACCGGCAGTCGCGAATCGCAAGGAGGAAAGAGCCCTTCGCGGGTGCCAATGCGGCTTCCGGACCGAGCTGGAGGAAGGAGGCGAGCAGGGCGCGTACGCTCTGCGGCCCCGCAACCTCGCCTCGCACAAACAGGAATCCACGCCAGACCGCTACGAAGCCATGGCATTCGAGCCGCTCATATCCGGCGGCCGTCACATCATCCGAAATGGAGCGCTGGTCGAAAATCATTCTGCAGATGCGCGGGGCCCGGGCCCGGTTGAGACGGCTGCGAAAAGACACAAGAATGATTGCCGCAGAATCCGGTCAAGGCCAATGCAGCCGGTCAGGCATTTCGATTTTGCCGAGTTCGAGCGGTTCGCGGCGCGATATGACCAGGCCACCATGGCGGGCTGGCTTGAGGATCTGCTTGCCGGAAGCCACGGCCATGCGTTCGCGGCCCGCGGTTACGAACCGTTGCTGGCGGATCGCATCCGCGGGACGATCGAATCCGGACGTCCCGCCTCCCTGCTCCGCCTCGGCGACGGCGAAGGCAATCTTCTCGGCGCGTGCGACCGCGAATTTCGGAACCTGCAGCGGCTCGCTGCCCAGAAGGCTGCGGAGATGCATTTTGGCCGCTGGCTTCCGAGAGCGGCACTCGCATTCCTGAGCCGCGCGACGTTCGAGGCGGTCGCCGATTCGGACGTGATCGGCGTGCCCTGCACCGGCCGCATCGAACATCTTTACCGCAATCTGCGAAATGGAAAACAAGGAAGCAAATTTGACATGCGCGGCGCGTGTGGCACCGTCGATGCCCTGCGTTACGCGCACGCAGCGCTGTCATCTGCACCGCCCGGTCGCGTCATAACCAATTGCTGGTTTCACCGCGACCTCCTGCCGTTCTACAAAGAAATACTCAAGGGAACGTCTCATCTCGGGCTGATCAGTTGCTATTCCGGGCTTCCCGACAGGCTCCGGGCAGTGTTCGGCGTGGAGGAAATAAACTTCTTTGCCATTCCGAACCAGGTTTCAAACACCGGCAGGCTTCCGTCGCCTCCGCATTATCCGGACGTTTTCGAGAAGGTCATGCGAGCGCTGGGCAACATCGCGGAGGGGCAGGTTGTACTGGTCGCTGCCGGCCTGCTGGGCAAGATTTATTGTAATAAGATCAAGCAATGCGGCGGCATTGCGCTCGATATCGGCAGCGTCGCCGACGTCTGGATGGGGCAGCGCGCCCGTCGGTATCATGACACGGACTATCTCGAAAAATGGAAGCTATGAGTTCAGCGCCCTTCCATTCGCCAGGCGAATAGAAGGGATCCGAGTACAAGCACCAGCGCGAGCCAGGGCGGCAGCAATTGTTCCTGCTCGACCTGCGTCACGCGATAGGCGTGGTTGGCGCGGAGCCCGATCCAGTCGCTGCCGGAGGCGGTTTCTCCGGCTCCGACGCGCCGAATCTTCGGGACGCCGTTATCAGCCAGCCAATGCACCGAGCCGCCCGTTGCGCGCGCGACGGGCTGCAGGATTGTGTCAGTCGCGCGCACGTCCGAAACTTCCTTCGGATTGAGCGGGCCGCTGGCAGTTATGGCGGTCAGGGTTCCATCGGTCGCACGATAGAGGCCAAGCTGATCCGCCTTCGCGCTGGTGCGCCAAAGCCCCAGTTGGACCTGCGTCAATGACAGGGTCACCGTGCGGCCCGAAGGGTAGGTCAGCACGACCGGCTTTGCGCTTGCTGAAAGAGTCTGCCGGTCGATCTCGATCCGGCCATTGGAGATGCTGGCGGAGAGCCGCTCGTCCTCGAGTTCCGGCTCTTTCATCAGCCAATGCGCAAGCCGGCGCAGCAATTCCGCCTGCGGGCCACCGCCTTCGAACCCGCGCGCCCAGAGCCAACCCTGGTCTGAAAGAATTTCCGCTACGCGTCCCTTGCCCACGCGGTCGAGCACGAGCAGCGGAAGATTGTCAGGGCCCGACATCAATGTTTCGCCGGCGACCCTGTTGGCTGCGATGATGCGGAACCAGCGGCCCCAGCCTGGCGGTTTGTTGCCTTCATTCGCGCCCTGGAGACCGCGCGTAACCGGATGAGCTTGGCCAGTCGGGGTCAGCACCGGCTTGAACGGCTGCGTGACGACGTCGCCGGTAGGCTGGGCTGGAAGCACGGCGGCCAGCGGCGTGCGAAAGATGCTTTGCGTCGAGGCGAATTCCGGACCGGAAGACACCAGCAGCGCGCCGCCGTCTTCGACGTAATGCGCGATGTTCTCGAAATACTCCATCGGCAGGATGCCGAGCTCGCTGTAGCGGTCGAAAATCACCAGATCGAAGCGATCGAGCTTCTCGACAAACAACTCACGGGTCGGAAAGGCGATAAGCGAAAGCTGGTCGATGGGTGTCTGGTCCTGTTTGTCAGGCGGCCGCAGAATCGTGAAGTGGACAAGATCGACCGAAGGGTCGGCTTTCAGGAGCGAACGCCAGACGCGCTCGCCCGCATGCGGCTGACCGGAGATGAGCAGTACGCGCAGCCTGTCGCGTACGCCGTAGATGGTGACGACCGCTCGATTGTTGGCAAGTGTCAGTTCCGAAGGTCCCGGCCGCGCCTCGATCTCCACAACATTCTCACCGCCGTGAAGAACCGGTATCCGGATCGTCGAATTCCGGCCCGTCGGAAGGAAGCGCGTTCCGGCATCGGCGCCGCCGACCCGCAGATGGACTTGCGCAAATTCCGGTGAATTGGAGCCGAAATCGTCAACGCGGACGACCACGTCGGCAGACTGGCCGACAATCGCGTAACGCGCGGCGCTGACCACGGTCAGTTTGCGATCGCGTTCATTGTGATGGCCGACGATCAACGCGTGAAATGGCCCGTGCAGCGCCGCTATGTTTGCTGCCTGCGCATCATGGGCCTCTCCGTCGGTGATCGCGATGGCGCCTGCGATACGTTCAGGCGGCGCATCGGCAAGCGCCGACGTGACACCGGCGATAAGCCGCGTGCCCGTGTCTTCGTCCACCGGCGACAGCACTTCGGCACGCCTTACTTCGATGCTTTTGTCCCTTGAAAGCTGGCTTGCCATCTGTGCCGCCGCTTTGTCGGCATCGGCGCGGCGATGATCGATATCCATGCTGGACGAATGGTCGACGACGAGTGCCACGATGTCGGGCAGCGGTACGCGCGTTTCCCTGACGATGAGCGGGTTGGCGAGCACCAGACAACCGAAGGCAAATGCGAACGCACGGGCGAGTGCGCCGCGCGCCCGGCGCCACAGCGCATAACTCACCAGCACCGCCGCTGCACAGGCGATCAGCCATATCCAGGCGGCGCCGATATACGGTGCGAAATCGATGGAGAAATGCATCGCCCTGGGTCGCCTAGCGGCTCAGGCGCTCGAGCAGCGCCTGAGCATGCACGTTGTCTGTCTTGTAGTTGCCGGTCAGCGCATACATCACGACATTGACGCCGAAACGGTAGGCCATCTCGCGCTGTTCGTCGCCGCCCGGTATTACATCGGCGAGTGGCCGGCCCTGGCTGTCGACGGCCCAGGCCGCCGCCCAGTCATTGCTGCCGATAATGACAGGCGAAACACCGTCGCCGCCACGCGCCGGTCCAGAATCGGGATCGGGTGGCGGCAATGCCTCGACCCAGACTTTCCCGCCGGTCCAGCGCCCGGGAAAATCCTGGATCAGATAAAATGTCTTGGTCAACACATGGTCCGACGGCACTGGCTGCAGCGGCGGCATGTCCAGTTTCGACAGGAGGCGCCGCAGCGTCTGCTCGCCGGGCGATTGAGGTCCCCGCACGCCGCCAAGCGTAAGATCGCGTGTGTCGAACAGGATCGTCCCGCCATTGCGCATGTAATCGGCGACCTTGCTGATTGCATGCGGTGAAAGGTCGTGCTCGCGCGGATCCATCGGCCAGTACAGCAAAGGGAAAAAGCTGAGATCGTCCTTGTCGAGATCGACTCCGATAGGGTCGAGCGGCTCGTATGAGGTGCGCGATTTGAGCACCTGGCCGAGACCCGCGAGCCCCGCCGAACTCATCGAATCGACATCGGAAAGCCCGGTTTTCACATAGGCAAGTCGCGTGTCGAGCGCGGCCTTCATATCAAATGCGTCGTCCGCACGCGCATGTAACGGCGGCAGGATCATTACAATCGCAAGCAACGCAGCCATACGCCCCGCCATGGACAGCGAAGGCAGATAACCGCGCAGCCACAGCCCGACACAGGCGTCCGCCAGAAGGATCAAAAGCGCCAGCGCAAGGAGTGGTTCTTCCAGATCGAGAGTCGGCGATGCCGAATAATTCTGTACGCGGTAGCCCGCCGGGCGAAGAGGATCCAGTTTCAGGGAATCATTGCCGGCGTTCAGCGCGAACTCGGCACCTCCATGTCCGTAAAGGCCGGGTGGATGGGCCGGCGACGGCGTGGTGTGCGCGATACTTGAGCCGCGCAATGGAAGTACGTCTGCCGGCGGCCTAATGAGGTGGCCGAAGCCGTCGAGCGCCATTGAGGGTGGCAACACGGCATTGGCATCGCTGGCGAGTTGCGCTGGCTGCGCACCGCCCGCAAGATCGAGCAGACGCTGCAACATTTCGACGTAAAGACCCGAAAGAGGAAGGTTCGACCAGGCGGGGTTGGCCGTAACATGAAACAACACAATCCAGCCCTTGCCGTGCGGCGCGCCCGTTACCAGCGGCGTACCGTCGGCAAGCCGCGCCCAGCTGCGTTCGCCGAGTTCGATCGACGGCTCCGCCAGTACCTGGCGTGATACTGTTACTTCCGGTGGAACAGATAATCCGCGAAATGGACTGTTGTCCGGAAACGTCGCGAGGTGCTGGGGTTGTGCCCAGGCGAGCGCGCCGCCGAGATACCGGCCGCCAACGCGCAATTTTACCGGAACAAGATCGTCGACATTGGTCGTCATGCGGCCGCCGGCGAACCGCACCAGGATTCCGCCATGTTCGACAAAGTGCGCCACCCGATCGTGGTCGGCACCGGCAATCGTGCCGATATCCGCAAGCACGAGCACGGAAACGTTTCGGGCCAGCGCGTCCCCGATCGTGCCCTTCTGCACGTCCGCATATGGCGAAAGTGCGCGTGTGAGATAATAGGCATCGGACAACAATGGCTGTTCGTCCTGCGCGTTGCGTGCGGAGACGATTTCAACGGCCCTTCGTTGCGATCCGCTCCCGAGCAGCTGCACCGCACCTGCAGAGTCCTCATTTTCGACTACTACGCGGGCCGTCTCGTTACGGATCTCAAGCGGAAGCGAAATCTTTGCGGTTGTCTCGCCGGAATTGGGCGCGAAGCGGAAATGTGCGGAAGCCAGCGTTTCTCCCTGTGCGCCCAATGCAGAAACATCGCCTTCCCGGGCCGCGCTATTCGCAACCCGCGTAATATGGGCCTCGAAACCATCTGCCTCATTGCGGAGCGGGCGAAGCATGAGCGTACGACTGCCCGGTGCGTCGGCAAAGATTCGTAAGCGACCGCGCGCAGCGAGGGCGGCGGCGATCCTTGTGCTCTCCCCATAATCGAGTCCGTCGCTCAGCCAGAGGATGTCCGGTGAGCCGCCGAGCTTTGCGTTTTCGAGATTGGCGACCGCGCGCGGTCGATCGGGCAACCAGGGCTCCGGGACAATTTCGGCTGCCCGACGCTGCGCCTCGCCGGCCGAGAGCAGCGAAATGCTTTGCAGCGGGGACGCCGTCGGAACGATTGCGACCGGGCGGCCAGAAGGAGCTGCGGAAGAAAGCGCCGAAGCGATCGCCGCGCTGCGCATGCTCCAGTTTGCCGCCGAAGTCCAGCCATTGTCGACGAACAGGACAAGAGGTCCTTTGCCCGCAAGCGGCGGACGTTCGCCCAGCTTCGGTTGTGCAAGTGCAACGATAATTAGCGCCGCCGCGAAGAGGCGTAACGCCAACAGCCAGAGCGGTGTATGCGCGGGTGTTTCATCCTTGGCAGCCAGTCCGGCGAGAAGCCGCAATGGCGGGAAGGCCAGGCGCCGCGGCGCGGGCGGCGTTACGCGCAACAGCCACCAGATGGCCGGCAGCACAACGAGTGCTGCGAGAATCAAAGGTGCGCCGAAGGAGATTTCCGGAAAGAGATTCATGTCACTGCGACGCGAGCGCCACCATTGTTCGCAGGAACGCCGCCCAATGTCGCGTAAAGGGCCACGAGTGCGGTCTCGGGACGGTGATCGGTGCGGTGGGCAAGATAAGTCCATCCCAGCCGCCGCGCGAATGCGCTTACCGAATCCGCCTGCGCCTGAAAGCGGCGGCAATATTCCTCGCGCGCGCTTTCGGCACGGCCGAGCAGCTCGCTCAGCCTGGCGGGCGACCACTCGAAGCGGGTACGGCCGCTATAGGGAAAATCCTGTTCCGCCGGATCGATGATATGAACGAGATGGCCCGCGAGACCCGCGCCGGCAATATTGCGAACCTTGTGCTCGATATCTGCCAGTGGCGAAAGAAAGTCGCTGAGCCAGACAAGCTGTGCATTCTTGCCAACCGCCGTATCGGGCGGCAGCGTTTGATTATTTGGGGCCGATTCTGCGAGCGTGTGGGCCATATGATTCACGGCTACACGGCCGCCGGCGGGCAAGCGTCCGCTGCCAAGCAATGCAATGCGCTCGCCGCCGCGTATCAGAAGCGAAGCCAGCGCAAGCGCAAGCAGGCTTGCGCGATCGAACTTGGTCGGAATGGCCCGGTCGGACGCAAAGTGCATTCCTTCCGACATGTCGCACCAGAACCAGACCGCTTCTACGGCTTCCCACTCGCGCTCGCGGACAAAGAGATGTTGTGACTTCGCCGATTGCCGCCAGTCGATGGTGTTGGTGCCGTCGCCCTGCGCATAGCGGCGGAACTGCCAGAATGTTTCGCCCGTTCCGGCTTTTCGCCGGCCGTGAACGCCAAGACCGACGATGGAAGAAAGGCGTTCGGCTTCGATGAGCAGGGGCGGCAGACGCGCCGCAAGTTTTTCGGCTTCCAGCCCCAACGCCGCCGCGTTTCCCGGTCGCTCCGGAAGGTTCGTTTCGTTCAAAGATGACTCCGGCACAGCCGGTCGATGATATCCGTTATCTGGACGCCCTCGGCGCGCGCCGCGAAACTCAGCGCCATGCGATGGCGCAGTACCGGATGCGCAAGCGCTGCCACATCATCGACGGAAGGGGCAAAACGCCCTTCGATCAGCGCTTTCGCTCGGATCGCAAGCATGAAGGCCTGGCTTGCACGAGGACCGGGGCCCCAGGCGACATGCGCACGGAGTGCCGCATTCCCCGTCTGATCGGGACGTGCGGCGCGCACCACCCGAAGAATGGCTTCCACGACTTTCTCGCCGACGGGCAGATGACGAACGAGACGCTGCGCACCGAGAAGCGCGTTCGCATCGCACACACGCTCGACAGGTGTTTCTTCGCCGAAGGTCGTCGCCATCAGCATGCGCCGTTCGGCATCGGCGTCGGGATATCCCACATCGATCTGCAAGAGAAATCGGTCGAGTTGGGCTTCAGGAAGCGGATATGTGCCCTCCTGCTCGATCGGGTTCTGAGTTGCAAGCACGTGGAAAGGATACGGCAAGTCATAACGCTGGCCCGCCACTGTTACATGCTTCTCCTGCATGGATTGCAGAAGCGCGGATTGCGTGCGCGGGCTCGCGCGATTGATTTCATCCGCCATCAGCAGCTGCGTGAATACCGGCCCCGAAAGGAAGCGAAATGTGCGCCGACCGGTGTCGCTTTCTTCGAGAATCTCCGAGCCGAGAATATCTGCCGGCATCAGATCGGGCGTGAACTGGATGCGCTTCCAGTCGAGCCCGAGGACCGTAGCCAGCGTTTCAACGAGGCGAGTCTTGGCCAGACCGGGGACGCCGATCAGCAGACCATGGCCGCCCGCCAGCAGCGTGACCAGAACCTGATCGATCACCTCTTGCTGGCCGAAGATGACGCGCGCCACGCCGTCGCGCACGCGGCCGAATTGTTCCGCGTACATCTCGGCCTGCGCGACGGGGGCCTCATCGATCAGATCGATGGCATCAATTGATTGCGTTTCGTTCATTTTGCCGTATCTGCTGTTCGCAGTGCGCTTTGCTCGATGCTGCGGTTGCGGCGCATGGGGCCGGTCCTTATGCTCGACCGAGCCCACCAGGAAGGCGTTTATGTGGCATTCCGGCCTCGCGCGTGCAACTGCGCAATGTTCGCGCCCAGGGCCGGAAGCTGCACAAGGCCGTGAAGGACCTATCTTCCGGGGCACCGGTGGCACATGACAACCGGCCCACAAAACGCGGTCGTCGAGGCCCTGATTGCCGAAGCCGGAGCGGGCGCGTTGCGGGAGCGGCTGCTTGCGGAACCAACTATTCTCCCGCTTTCTCCCCGACGGGGCGACTACGATCTTAACCCGGATTTCGAGCCGTCCGCGCCGCGCGAACTCGCGCCCGCCGCCGTGCTTGTACCTATCGTAAGGCGGGGCGATCCGACGGTACTCTTCACGCGTCGGACGGAGCATCTTGCGCGTCATGCTGGGCAGGTGAGTTTTCCGGGCGGACGCCTGCATCACGACGATGTGTCCCTGGTTGCGACTGCGCTGCGGGAGACGCAGGAGGAAACGGGAATCGACTCCGAGTTGATCGATGTCGCCGGATTTCTCGATCCGTATGAAACGGGAACGGGCTTCGCGATTCTGCCTGTCGTCGGCCTTCTCGACGAAGGTTTTTCGCTTCGGCCCAATTCGCAGGAAGTTGCCGAGATATTCGAGGTGCCGCTCGTGTTTTTTCTCGACCCCGGCAACCTGGAGCACGGAACGGGAGAATGGCAGGGCCGGACGCGGAGCTTCTACGCATTCCGTTACAAACAACATTACATCTGGGGAGCGACTGCGGGTATCATCGTGAGTCTGCGAGACAGGCTCGAATCATGAACCGCATTTCGCGTCCGTGAAGCTGCGGCTCGATCCCTCGCGCGAAAGCTGGATGCGGGTCGCCGAAACCCGCGCCGTGATGAAGGCGCTTTGCACCGGCGGAGGAGATGCGCGCTTTGTGGGCGGCGCGGTGCGCAACGCGCTGCTCGGATTGCACGTCCACGATATCGACATCGCAACGCCTTTGCTACCCGATGAAGTTGTGCGGCGGCTGAAGGCCTGCCGGATCAGGGCGATCCCGACCGGCATCGAACACGGGACGGTGACGGCTGTCGTTGGCGGCAGGTCGTTCGAAATTACAACCTTGCGTCGTGACGTCGAAACGGACGGTCGCCACGCGGTTGTTGCGTTCTCGGACAGTTGGAAAGAAGACGCAAGCCGGCGCGATTTCACCATCAATGCGCTCTACGCCTCGCCGGACGGCGAGGTGTTCGATTATTTCAAAGGGCTGGCCGATCTCGGAGCTCGGAAGATCCGTTTTATCGGCGATCCCGTCGCCCGTATCCGCGAGGATTATCTGCGCATCCTCCGTCTGTTCCGTTTCCATGCATGGTATGGGCACGGAGCACTGAACGAGCAGGCGCTTCGAGCGGCACAGGCAGAACGGGCGGGTCTTGGGCGATTGTCAGGCGAGCGTATTCAGAAAGAATTGCTGCGACTTCTTGAGGCGGAGAGTCCTTGCGCAACTCTTCGCGTCATGGCGCAAACCGGCATTCTGCAGGAAATTATTCCCGGAGAGGCGCACCTCGAAAGCCTTGAACGCCTCGTCGCAATCGATAACCTGGAGAACGATGCGCTGCTGCGGCTTGTCGCTCTTTTGCAAAGGGAGTCTGGGGTCGCAGCAACCGTTGGGGAACGGCTGAAACTTTCGGGGGCAGATCGCGACCGCGTGGTCGATCTTGTTGGCGCACGCGAGGAAATTTCGCCGGGAATGCCGCTCCGCGCGCTAAGGAAGTTGCTCTACCACCTGGGTGCGCACCGCGTGCGCGACCGTATATTTCTTCGCTGGTCCGAAGACCCCAACGTTTCGCAAGACAAGGGCTGGCGCGATCTGCTTGAAGTCGCAGAGAGCTGGATCATCCCCGAGTTCCCGTTGTCGGGCAGAGACGTTCTCGCAGCCGGAATCCCAGCTGGTCCGCGAGTCGGTGCGATCCTCTCGCAGATCGAAGCCGATTGGATCGAAAGCGATTTCGCCGCTGATCGCATTTCGCTTCTCGGGCGCTTAGACGCGATCGCGCAAACATCGAGCAACTGAGCCCAAGCCGCCTTCTCACATTGCGTAAAAAATCTGCTCCGCCCCGATCCACACCATGCGCAGTGCGACATAGAGCACGATGATGACGCCTGCATAGCTGATCCAGGGCATTTTGTGCAGCAGATTCGCGATCACGGATGCCGCAAGTCCCATCAAAGCAATCGAAAGGAGCAGGCCGACCGCGAGTACCCAGACATGATTCATCGCGGCACCGGCGACAGCCAGCACATTGTCCAACGACATAGAAAGGTCGGCTACAGCGATTCGAAGTACTGCCCGCCGCACATCGGGCGAACGGCCCGGCAGTCGGACATGCGATGTATTGAGCTTGAGATCGGAGATCGTCTCGACGCCGAGGCGCTGGTCTTCATGAGCGGGGCGGATTTCGCGGTACAGCCGCCACGCAACCCACAAGAGAAGCACGCCTCCCGCAAAGACCAGGAAAAATGTCGTGCGCAACAACAAGAGAACGGCGTAAGCTACGATCAGCCGCAGGACCACGGCGGCAGCGAGCCCCCAGAACATCACGCGGCGGCGGTCGCAATGCGGCACGCGTGCTGCCGACACGCCGATAACGACCGCATTGTCTCCCGCGAGCACGATGTCGATCAGGATGACTTGGAGAAGCGCGGCGAGTGCTGGTGGGAGAATGTGCAACGACGAGAAATCCATGCGCGCGGCTCAGCGCCAACGCGCCTCCGGCGGCAGCGACATCAGGATGGCCTCCACATTTCCCCCTGTCTTGAGACCGAAGCGGGTACCGCGGTCATGGAGAAGGTTGAATTCGACATAGCGGCCCCGGCGGATCAACTGGTGTTCGCGTTCGGCTTCCGTCCAAGGCTCGTTCATATGTCTTCTCACGATTTGGGGATAGATATCCAGAAATGCGAGGCCCACATCCCTGGTAAAGGCGAAATCGCCTTCCCATTCGCGGGTGGCGAGCCCGTCGAAGAAAATTCCGCCCGCGCCGCGCGCTTCGCCGCGATGGGGCAGAAAGAAATACTCGTCGCACCATTTCCGGAATCGTTCGTAATAGTCGGGGTTGTGCCGATCACAAGTGCGTTGCAGTGCAGCATGAAAATACGTCGCGTCGTCGGGTGCCGGTAGCATCGGCGTCAAATCCGTGCCGCCTCCGAACCAGGCTCGCGTTGTCACCAGGAAACGCGTGTTCATATGGGCAGTGGGCACGTGCGGGTTGCGGGGGTGCGCGACAAGCGAAATTCCCGAGGCCCAGAAACGCGGATCTTCGGCGGCGCCTTCCACCTCACGCGCGAATTCAGGAGAGAACCGTCCGTGTACGGTCGAGACATTGACGCCGATCTTCTCGAACACGCGGCCGCGCATCACTGCCATGACGCCCCCGCCGCCGCCCCCGTCATTTCCGGAGCGGGTCCACACCGTGCGCTCGAAACGCCCGCCGGGACGGGCGTCCGGATTCAATTCGACTTCGTCTTCCAGCCGTTCGCAGACGCCGCAGATTCGGTTGCGTAATTCTTCAAACCAGGTGCGCGCCTTTTCTTTGTACTCTCCGATATCGTTCATTTCGGAAAACCGTCTGTTTGCCGCAGTGCTTCTGCCAATGCCATGGCGCCAGCCTGGGCAACATTGAGCGAACGCAAACCCGCGCGCATCGGAATGCGAAGCCGTGCGTCTGCCGTGTGACGCACATGATCGGGCACGCCGGCGCTCTCGCGGCCAAGAAGCAGAGTGTCGTCGGGTGCGAACATGAAATCGATATAGGATTCGTCGGCCCTGGTGGTCAAAAGGATGATTCTGCCTTTTCGGCTCTCGCGGAACGCATCCCAGGAAGCGTGACGCGCGATGTCCGCGCAACCCACATAATCCATTCCCGCCCGGCGGAAGCCCGCCTCGCTGAACAGGAAGCCGCACGGCTCGATGATATCGACCGGGACACCAAGACACGCACCGAGCCGGATCAGCGCGCCCGTGTTCTGGGGAATATCGGGCTGGAAAGCCGCGAGCCGCACGAGACCCTACCTCCTTCTGCTGCCGCCTTTGGCGATCGCCGTTGACAGGCAGAACATGTAGAACTATTTTTCTAGTTTCTGGAAAAAGTTAGATAAATGAGCAAGTACGACGCACTCGGTCATTATCTGCGCAGGCGCAATCTGGACAAGATTTCGATGACATTTGCGGAGGTCGAGAAGGTCATTGGCGCAAAGTTGCCCCGCTCGGCCTTTGTGCACAGACCGTGGTGGAGCAACAGTGCCACGAACAGTGTTTTGACCAAGGTCTGGCTGGATGCGGGTTATCGGAGCGCCCGCGTGGACATGGCGGGGCGTCGTTTGACGTTCGAACGCTACCAGCCGCAGCGCGAATTTGCGGAGGAGCCGGAGCCATTCCGGCCAGTGGACGCGGATTCGGGCAAGCAACTCGGGCGGCACCCCATGATCGGTGCGCTGAAGGGCACCTTCAGTATCGAACCAGGATATGACCTTACGCAACCCGCGATGCCTGAATGGGCCAATCTCATTGATGAGAAGTACGGACCAGAGAAGCAGAAGTGATCCCGCTTCTCCTGGACGCCTGTGCTGCGATGTGGGTTGTTGAAGATCAAATTTCGCAGGCCGCAAGCGATGCGCTGACGGAGAGGTGGCGCGCCGCGATTCCGACCTACGTGTCCCCAATTACCGCTTGGGAAGTCGGCCTGCTGGCGTCGCGCGGACGGTTCAAATCTCCGTTTCCTCCAATGAAATGGTTCGAGCACATTCTTGGTCTTGCCAATGTCAAATTGGCCGAACTTCCGCCGCGTGTGCTCCTGGAAAGTTCGCTGTTGCCGGGATCCCCGCCGCGCGATCCGGCGGATCGCATCATTGCCGCGACCGCGCGCGAGTTCGGATACACGGTGATGACGCGCGACGGCGGACTGCTCGATTATGCCAAGCAGGGTTATCTGAGCGCTATCGCGTGTTGACGTGCGCATGCGCAACACCGTGAAAATACTCGTGAATTATGCGGCATCGTGCCGCAAGACCCTCCGAATTCGACTCTCTATTTTACGCAGCGTTTTGCGACGCGCCGACGTTCCGGGGACGGCGTGTCAGACCTCTCGTCCGGACGCGTGAACTCCCTCAAGAAGGTGAACCGTGGCAGATGTAACAGCGCCCGAACCCACACGGCGCGACTTCATTCATATCGCGACGGGGGCAGCGGGCGCGGTAGGGCTCGCGTTCGCGGCATGGCCTTTCATTGATCAGATGAACCCGACGGGCGCCGTGCTCGCCATGTCCTCCATCGAAATCGATCTGTCCCCCATCAAGCCCGGGCAGCAGGTCGTGTTCACCTGGCGAAGCCATCCGCTTTTCGTTCGCCGCCGCACTCCGAAAGAGATCGCCGACGCCCGCGCCGTGCCGGTGTCGGCATTGATCGACCCACTCGCGCGCAACGCGAACCTGCCGGAGGATGCGCCCGCTACGGATCAGAACCGCGAGATCCGTTCCGAATGGATGATCCTGATCGGCGTGTGCACCCATCTCGGCTGCACGCCTACCGCGTTTGAAGGAAATTTTGGGGGCTGGCTTTGCCACTGCCACGGCTCGCAATATGACGTCGCCGGCCGCGTACGCCGCGGGCCGGCTCCGCAGAATCTCGCAGTGCCGTCCTACTCGTTCCTTTCCGACACGCGCGTAAAAGTGGGATAGGCCGATGTCTCACCCGTCCACCTACACGCCCACGACGAATTTCACCCGCTGGCTCGACTCGCGGCTGCCGATCCTCCGGTTCGCGAACGACACGATGACAACGTTTCCGACGCCGCGGAACCTGAACATCTGGTACACCTTCGGCGGCATTCTCACCTTCTGCCTCGGCGTGCAAATCGTCACCGGCATCGTGCTCGCGATGCACTACGTGCCGAATTCCGGCCTCGCTTTCGACAGCGTCGAAAACATCATGCGCGACGTCAACTACGGCTGGCTGCTGCGCTATGTGCACGCCAACGGCGCGTCGATGTTCTTCATCGCGGTTTATTTCCACATTTTCCGTGGACTTTACTACGGCTCATACAAGGCGCCGCGCGAAGTGCTTTGGATACTCGGTGTGATCATCTTCGTGCTGATGATCGCGACGGCGTTCCTGGGCTATGTGCTGCCTTGGGGGCAGATGTCATTCTGGGCCGCCACCGTTATCACAAACCTCTTTAGTTCGCTGGACCAGGTGATACCGCATCTGGGCACCGCAATCGTTACATGGCTGTGGGGCGGCTTCGGTGTCAGCGATGCGACGCTCAACCGGTTCTTCAGCCTTCATTACCTGCTGCCGTTCGTGATCGCAGGTGTCGTCGGCCTGCACATCTGGGCGCTGCATGTGCCCGGCAACAACAATCCGCTCGGCATCGACGTGAAGAGCCCGCAGGATACCGTGCCGTTCCATCCCTATTACACGGTCAAGGATGCCTTCTATCTCTGCCTGTTCTGCATCTTCTTCGCGGCCATCGTGTTCTATGCGCCCGACATGCTCGGCAATCCGGACAATTACACGCCGGCCAATCCGCTGGTTACGCCGCCCGACATCGTACCCGACTGGTACCTGATGCCGTTCTACGCGATGCTGCGCTCCATTCCGCAGAAGCTGATCGGCGTAATGGTATTGTTCGGCGCCATCGCCACGCTCGTCTTCATACCTTGGTTCGATACGTCCAATGTTCGCTCCACCCGGTTCCGGCCGATGCTGAAGCCGTTCTTCTGGCTATTTGTGATCGACTGTCTGGTGCTTGGCTATTGCGGTTCGCAGTCGGTTGACGCGGCCTGGAATCTGGGTGTGTTCTCCATCCCGCTGATCCTGGTCGCGCGGCTCGGCACGATCTATTACTACGCTTTCTTCTGGCTCGTATTGCCGATCGTGGGGCTGATCGAGCGGCCCTTGCCGCTGCCGGACAGCATCGCGAAAGCCGTGCTTGGACCACAAAACGCTGCGGCTACGGCTGCGGCTCCGGCGGAGTAGGGGCGATGGGAATGCGAAGCTTTCTTGCCGTCCTGTCACTCGGCATCGTCGCTCTTGCGGCTACCGCTCAGGCGCAGAATTCGACAGATGCGCTGCCGCCGAAAAGCGTTGCCTTCTCGTTCGAAGGCCCGTTCGGGACCTATGATCGGGCGGCGCTGCAGCGCGGCTTCCAGATCTACAAGGAAGTCTGCTCGGCCTGTCACAGCCTCAATCGCATCGCCTTCCACAATCTGGATGAGCCCGGCGGTCCGGGCTTTACGGAGGCACAGGCAAAGGCGATTGCAGCCGGCTACAAAATCCCGGCCGAGCCGAACGACAAGGGCGAGCTGTTCGATTCCAGCGGCAACCGGCTGATGCGACCGGGCACGCTGGCGGATCATTTCCCGCCGCCGTTCCCCAACGAACAGGCCGCGCGAACGGCCAATAGTGGCGCGTTGCCGCCGGACCTGTCTTTGATCATCAAGGCACGCGCGGGCGGGCCGAACTATGTCTATTCTATCCTGACCGGCTTCCATCAGACGCCGCCGCCCTGGTTCAAGGTCCTGCCGAACAAATATTACAATCCGTATTTTGCGGGCTGGAACATCTCCATGCCGCCGCCGCTGACCAAAGGCTCGGTGACATTTTCGGATGGCACGCCGGCGACCATCGAGCAGGAAGCGCATGACATTGTGACCTTCCTGTCCTGGGCGTCCGAACCCAAGATGGAAGAGCGCAAGCGGATCGGCCTCGATGTGATGGCGTTTCTCGTTGTGTTCGCCGGCCTGCTTTACCTTTCCTATCGCAGGATATGGCACGACAAGCATTGATCGCGCGGGTCCGCGTGATAGAACGGCCCGCTTTCAAATGAGCGGGTCATGACGAACACCGTTTTGGGCGTCATCGGCGGCAGCGGAATTTACGATATTGCCGGGCTCGAAAATGCGCGCTGGGAAACCGTCTCAACGCCCTGGGGCGATCCGTCGGATGCTTTGCTTAGTGGGCGACTCAACGGCGTGGATATGCTGT
>Ga0335074_10000337_pt1 | contig 70188 bp, 44 predicted proteins | sample Lox_Sample_23_FD_206715 | JGI IMG/M metagenome (GOLD analysis project Ga0335074, IMG submission 206715) | Soil microbial communities from Loxahatchee National Wildlife Refuge, Florida, United States - Lox_Sample_2.3 | ecosystem: Environmental > Terrestrial > Soil > Wetlands | place: USA...
AGCGAAATCTCCCACCGGTCCAAGATCTGACCAACCAGTGTCCGAAGCATTTTTGCGTAACGGAAATGTCACAAAGCGCAGGACGGGAATCGCTAATAGGACGCCTACAGTCGCGCCGCTTATCCCAAACAAAGCGAGTAAAAATGAACGCCGCCCAAAGGGTTCTGCCTTGAGTTGATTAGCCGTTTCGGATGTAACGTCCATCTGTCCACTCCTCACTGTGTCAGTCTCTTGGCGGAAGTTCCTTTGCTCGTCGGCATTGCTTGGTTTACATTTCACTTCTTCTGCAACGTATGGATATAGGCGATGACCTCGGCAATTTGCGCGTCGGTAAGCTTACCCGCAAATGCCGGCATCTTGTTCTTGCCGTTCTTGACAATGGCGATGAGGTCGGCATCCGACTCCTTAAGGAAGTCAGGTGATTTGACGGGCCGCGCCTTCAAGGCCTTACCGGCGGGCGTGTCGGCGCTCCCATCGGCACCATGACACATCTGACATTTTGCGACGTAGATCTCAGCGGCGGTTTGCGAGAGACATGTCGCGCTCGCCATCAATAGGAGGCTAACGGTTCCGTAACAGGCAAGATGTTTCAGCATGCGGTAATTCTCCTTGGTGAAGGTGGCAAATACATTGACAGCTAGAACGCATATCGAACTGAGACGGTGAGCATATTGGCATGGAAATTACGCGGAAGGGTGGGCGCGTTGGGCCCAACTTCGCCATAACCGTAGTAGTTGTAATCGCCTTTCCAACTCCAGTTTTCGGCGATATCAAAGGCGACAGCGCCATAGGGGGTTTGGTATCGCGACTGCAAAGAGCCAGGCACCTGGCGGATATTGATGGGGGGAGCCTGGCCGTCGACGGAAGAGATACGGTAGCCGCCCGTTGCATGAAGCCTCTTCACAGGCGTGAGGACGAATCCGATGTTTCCGGATTGTGTTGGCTGGTTATAGAATCCGTTGACCTGCAGGGGCAGGCCAGCTTGCTGGCAGATTGCTGGACTGGAAACCGAGCCTGGGCCGGGCGCCGAAGACGTGAAACACTCGTCGGTGCGCGAGTAAACGTTGTCGTATGCATAGCCGACATCGAAACCCCACCTGTCGCTGGGATTGATGGCAGCCGAAAGGGAAAAATCCTGGCTGTGCGCGAAGTGTTCGACTGTCTGGACATTGTCGCTGTTTGCAAGGATGTTGATCGTTCCAGCGATGTTCAGCCACGGATGCGGAGCGTATGTCGTGCGCATCCGGTAGTGCTGAAGCTTGCGCGGACTGATGCGGGTAAAGGCGTTGTCGGCGGACATAGCGTCGGCGTTGAAATTGACGCGCAATTGTTTCGAAGGCCTGAGGGCAAGCCGGAAGAGAGCCCAGTTCGCGTGGATGGGGATGAAGTCACCGCCCGCGTCAGTGATGATGCGGCTGTTGTAACGGTAGCCGACCGACAAGCGAGCCTCCGGGGCAAGATCCCAGATGGCGAGGAAGGTATTGACCTTCGTCTTCTGGTTGAGGGCTTGATAGTCGGATGTTGTGGTTGTCGTCGGCGCACCCGGAGGCAATAGTGTTGACGTGCCCGCGTAGGTTGTCGTCGTAAACGTGTTCGTTGCGGGTTGACGGAAATACCAGAAGTCGAAGATGTTCGAGACGCCAAAGTTACGAGTTATCTGCCATGTAATGCCATAGTCAGCATTAACGTTGATGCGGCGCGCGCTGGCAGATCCGGTCATCACCGATTGGCGAATTTTCGCGCTCTGCAGGCCGTTGAAAAATTCACTGTAGTCAGTGAGGTTGCTCGTCGTTCCCATGTAGAGAAAGCGCCCGTTCATGTCCACATGCGGAATGGATGCGCTCTGAAAATGAAACTGCTCGCTGGGATAGAGTGCGCGCGTTGGCGCAGACCGTGTGTAAGCAAGAAAGCTACTGCAGTTCGAAGTGACCGTGCCATTCGCAGCGAAAGGCACAGCGCAAGGGGTGGCCCAGACGGACGAGAGATCGACTCCGAGACTAACCGGGGTACCGTTCGAGAGCTGATAGTTCAGTCCGGCGAGTTGCCAACTGGTATTGCCCTTGTAGCGCGTAACAAATTCGTCAAACCTGATGCTGGTGCGAGCCAGCGGCTTCCAATCCACGCCGGCGTTCCAAACATCAGTGGAAACGCGCCAGTTTTGAAGAAGCAGAGCTTCGGCACTGACGTGGACCGTACTACCGGATGGTCCCTGGTTGACGTTCTGGAAGTAGCCGAGATGTGCGCTTACGACCGACAGCGGCGCAATAGTGATGCTTGTATCCGTCATGCGACGGACAGTGTTATAGAGGTGTGGTGAATCGATGACCGGGACGAAGGGTATCGACGTCGGCGGGATCAGCGGATTGGCGAGCAGGTTGTAGTCAAAGTACTGACGATCTCTGCGGAAGCTCCCCTGAAAACTGTAGATACGGCCCTTGGAGACATTTAGAAATGTAGCGTCGTAAGGGTCCCCGCCGTAACCGAAGCTACTCGTAGAGAGGCGATCAAACAGATGTGCCCGCGCAGGATTAACAGCGATCATCTGCAGAGTACTCTCGAGAATACGTGGCCCGGTCTGGATGTTGACCAGAGTCGCGTACATGGCGCCGCTACCGGATCGACGTACGACGTGGCCGCCCAAGTCGATCGACTGATGAATAAAGTATCCGTAACGAATGTTGTCTCCAGGTGAGGGTGGCGCCGGTGTATCCTGCGCGATCGCTCGAGTTCCAGCCAAAACACAGGTCGTAAACATGATGACTGAGCTCATCAGAGCTATCCCCTGGACATGCAGCAGGCGCGATATCGAAGGAATGACGCTCATCGCATACACCCTTACTTGAAGAAAACACTGCTGGCGTTTGAGCCGTGAATCTGTACGTGGCACGTAGTGCAAGACTGGTACTGATTGGCCTGGTTATGAAACGACGGCGTACCCGGAGCAGTGAAGTTCATCGAAGGCGAATGGCACTGCAGGCACAAACTGTTGACGTTGTTTCTTATAAGCAGACGAGGATTCGGGGATCCGTGCGGGAAGTGGCACGAAGTGCAGCCCTCCGTCTTGATAGGCGGATGCTCATAGACGAATGGCCCGAGGGTATCGACGTGGCACTTAGTGCAGATCGCGTCCTGCGTCGAAGTGGTTCGGACAAGGCTGGATTGAAAGGTGCCATGAGGGTCATGGCAGTCGGTGCACTTCAATAGACCTTCGTTTACCTTGTGATGGAATGGCTGCATAAAAGCAGCCTTGACGTCGGTGTGGCACTGATAGCAAAGGGTGGGCTGCTTCGCTTTTAGCATTTCCGTCTGGGGCTCAAACTTGTGGGAGCTGTGACAACTGATGCAGCTGATCTGAGCTTCTCCGTGGGCAGTTCGCGTGAAATTGGCATGCTCACCGACGTGGCATGACAAGCACTTCTCTTCCACCTGTTTTGGCGTCGCCTTTGTAAATTGAAATATTTTGCTTGCTACTCCACCGCTCTCAACATGGGCCTTGGCGGGCCCGTGACAGCTTTCGCATGTCACGCCGCTCCCCCCGTGCTCGAGAGCCAGCTTCGAATGGGGATTGCTGCTGAAACCCTTCACCTCGGGTGCATGGCACAACGCACAGGTCTCGGCTCCGACATAGCCTGTTGGGTTCGCAGCTGCTTTTGAGGAGGACGCCGCAGCTTGTGGCACAGGGGCGCCATTAGAAACCGGCGGGTGAAGGACGCCGAGCGTGCTCAGCAGGGCGAGGATTACCACGCGGTTCACCGAACGACCCACGGCCACACCTCAGAGAGGTATCTAGTGATTCTGCTGCTTTAAATTGGCTCTGCTTTCACATTGCCTGGGCAAGGTATACGCGCTAATGCGGCGAATCTCTGTGACCCAAATCACAGACCAAGGCAGGCCGTTTATGGCAATTCAGGAGTTGAAACGACTAGCCGGAGTATGGCCCGACGAGGTTGATCGGTGAAGCTCCGAACGCGGCGACACCTCGGCCATCCTTGTGCGGCCGCGCGATGCGAGTAACCCCTCGGATGGACGATCCGCCCGCTCAATATTTGTATCCGAGCCGCAAAATGCCCGATTCTGACCGTATCTGACGCCGCCTGAATAAAGCTGGATTTAAGAGCACCCTACTGCTGCGGCTAGGGCGAACTGCGGATCGTACACGACCGTCAAGACGGGCGGTCCTCGACGTCATGGCCGCGAATCAGAAGAATATCTTTCCCTCAAGCTGCACCGTGCGATGGCCAAGCTTGGCGGTGGTATAACCGGCTTGATTTGGATTCGTCGGCGGCGCGCCATAGGCGTCGTAGACCAGATAGAGCCCGGGATCGTATTGCACGAAAGCATCCTGCGGGTGATTGAATACGTTGAACGCCTGCGCGCGGATCTGTACGCTACGCTGATCGCCAAATTTGAATGACTTGTAAAGCCCCATGTCACTCTCGACCATGCGCGGACCATGCATATACGGCAGATTGTAGGTTCCGATGCTGGGATGGTTCGGCGATCCGAGTTGCGGTGACTGGAAGCATGCGCCGTTGAAGTACTGATGCGCGTGCAATCCAGCGACGGGATCACACGTCAGCGTCGGCACGGCCTGCTCGTCAGGCGTTCCGACCAGCACGCGGTTGTCCATGTTGGGCGCGGTATAGTCATTTGCTGCATCGCCGGTTGAGTAGAAGTTGATTGTGCGATTGTGGATGCCGTCATACTCGTTGCCGGTATTGCCGTTGGCTGAAGCTGCTCCAGTGATATCCAGCGGATCGCCGGACGCGAACTGCTCGATGCCGGTGAACTGCCACCCGTCGAGAATGCCGTTTACGGCGCGATGATTTCCGAGATATTTTGCGCTGACGCTGGGCAGATTCACTAAATAAGAGATGTTAAAGTTCTGACTGCGATCGAACGGAGCGGGGAAGTAGCAGCGGCGTTCATCGAAGGGATTTTCGCAGTTGTACGCCATTGCTTTGCCGTAGGTATAGGTCAGCCAGAAGTTGACGATGCCCGCCTGCTTCGACGCGGTCACCTGCAGGGAGTTATAGAAGGAGCTCAGATTGTGCACCTCGGTTGAAAGGCCAGAGAGCAGTGGATAGGGACGGCAACTGACGTCGTTGAAAGAGCCGGGCGTATATCCGGGATATTCTCCAGGGCAGCCTTCCGGAACGGGATTTGTGTTCAGGTATCCGGTCAGATACTTTGACGCATTGCCGTTATAGGAGATCTCGCTGCGGATGTGCCACGGCATTGCTTGTGCGACGGCGAGAGTATACGAGCGGGTGACCGGCAGATGATCGTCGTGCAAGTTGCCGATGCCGTACAGTCCCAGCGGAAGATAGGTCTGCAAATTAGGAATATTCGAGATGGTCGTGAGGCCGTAATAGCTGGTGAAGGTTTCGTTGGGCGGCGCCTGCAAGGTAGAAAAGGCGTTCGCGCCCGGATCGGCGTAGTAGTTGGTGCCGAAACCGCCGCGCACCACTGTCGTTCCGTCGCCCAGTACGTCCCAGGCAAATCCAAGATCCGGCGCAAACTGGAAGCCGAGATTCTTGCCTCCGCTGCGAGAGATCGCCGGATCGGTAGCGTGCGTCACCAAGCCAGGCGCTGCCGCATAGTTGCTGGACGAACTGTACAGGCTTGGATCGAACACCACGATACGACCATTCTCCTCGTACCAGGCACCGATATGATTCACCCGCAAACCGCCGCTTAGCGTGACTCGCGGAGTCGCCTTCCACTGGTCTTGCAGGAAGAAGTCGGCGCGGCGTTCCTTCATGTGACCGACGAAGTTCTTTGTGCTCTGCTGATAGCCGGCGATCTGGCCGGTTAGAAGATCCGCAAACGCATTGCCGGTGTTGTATGAGTAGCCATACTCGCCGGTTTCGATCGTTCCATTCTCGTTGCCCTGCGTGAGTTGGCCGAAGCCCTGTTGCGCATAGTAGAAGCCGGCCTTGAGCGTGTGCGCGCGAAGCACCTTGGTGACGTTTTCGTTCAAGACCCACGTCTGCTGCGGAGCATCGACCGGCGGATAGCTTCCGCCGATCAAATAGAGCGATGCATAGTCTCCGTTGCCGTAGGCGGGTTGAACGTTGGGAAGGATATCGCTGTCGTCAGGGTAGAGATCCGGGCCGGTATATTTGAGGGCCGCGCGCGATACCGCAGCCTCGTTGTGAAGGAATGTCTCAAATCCAAGCTGGGTGAAGCTGAAGATAAGCTGATTCGTCAACGACGAAGTAAAGGCTGTCGCCAGATTTCCGACGACTGACTGCGAAGCGTTGTGGTTGTATTGGCCGGCCGGATAATCGTTGGGAGTGAAGTTATCGTAGTAGCCGAACGGGAAGGGAACCGTCTCGGCCTCGTGATTGTAGCGGCCGGAGAGATGATTCTTCTGATTGATGTTGTAGTCAATCTTGAGACTCTCCTGGTCACGGGGCTGAAAGTTCAACGCGGTCGTGATCAGGTTATAGCCGGCGTTGGTTGATGGGTTTGCGTTGGGCAGCGGAAGCGAGTTCAGCAAGATTTGGCCGTTCGGGTCGATCGCGGTCGGATTGATGATTCCGGTCGTACCCTCGCACAGAGATGTATTGCTGCCCGGGGGCGAGCAGGGCAGAACGCTGGCGTAGTATGCGGGACCTGAGATCGCCGCCAAATAGGCGGTGTCGCTGAAGTCTCCCGTGCGCATCGCCTGCGTGGGAGTCACGGCGCGGCGAATATCAAGCAAAGGGTCCTGCACATACTGCAGATCCTTCTCAAATGCGGCAAAGAAGAACAGCTTGTCGCGCTTCTTGTTGAACCCGGGCAGAAGCACGGGTCCTCCGATATTCACGCCGGGATAGTAGTAGGCGTCGGTCGGTTTGGGCAGCGCGTAATTCTTCACCCGCCAGTCGGTATCGTCGAGTACGTGATTGCGAACCTGCGCATAGAGCTCGCCGTGGAACTGACTCCCGCCGGACTTAGTTTCGGTGTTCACCACGATTGGGCCGTTGGGATTTTCCGGGAGGAAGGCGGCCGTCTCAACCTTCGCTTCGGAGATCATGTCTACGTTCGCGGTCACGGCTGCGGCGCCGGCGGTGTTTACATCCGTGACGACTGCGCCATCGCTCACGATCTCCGTCAGGTCAAAGCGGTTGCCATTGACGCTAAAGCCGCTGGCGTTCTGCGTGAAGCCTGCGGTCTGTCCGCTGTACGCATCGCTTTCAAAGTTGCCCGAGTTCGCCGCACCGGGCACCAAGCCGAGCAGTTCGATGGCGTTGCGTCCCTCGATGTCGATGTTCTGAATCTGCTTGGAACTTAGCGTGTACGCGCTCTCGCCTGTTGTCGTCGGCACGATGGAGTTGCTCTCGGCTTCGACAGTGGTGGTTTGCTGGACGCCGGCAACTGCGAGCCGCAATGCAGGAACGGCGAGGGAGTCACCGATGTGCAGCGCAATGTTGCGCCGCTGAAGGTTGGCGAATCCTGGCGCACTCACGGAGAGCTCATACGTCGAAGCGGGAAGATCCTGAAAGGAGAAGAAGCCGCTCCCATCGCTCTTTTGTGTGCGCGTGTCGCCGTTGGCATCGTTCTTGAGGGTCACGGCTGCGCCGGGGATAATGGCGCCGGTCGCGTCCTGGACCGTACCACTCACTGTGGCGGTGCCCACTTGTGCGCGCAGCATTGCGGGCGGCGTGGCCACGGCGGCAAGGAGCATCGCGATGGCAATTCGGCGAAACCCGGCGCTCTGCGCGAAGCGACAGACAGAAAGGATCATGGAACGAACGCCTCCAAAAACAACTTCAAGGTCAACCCAGTTTGATCTTTCCGGCGAGAAATAAGGCCCGTTTCGCCGCGAAGCACACTGTAAGCGCCCGGAGATACGCTTCGTATCCGCCGAAAGACGGAGGTGAAGCGCAAAAAATTGCGGGTATCCACCCTGCCAACCTCATCGGTTCGACCGGACTGCGAACCTGTACCTGTACACCGGCTGGATCTTCACGGAACGAAGCGCCACCGCCCGTCCGTCGTTGAACTGAAGTTGTGCCGCGCGCTCGATATACATGGGAAAGTTCTGGCTCAGCGGCAGTATGCGGAGTTGCAGAGTGGATCGCGCCGACGTGTTGACTCCGACGTCTCCGAGGCCGATCTTCCAGGGCAGGCCATTCCAGAAGTTGTCATCCAGCAGCTGCGTACCGGCGTAGAGCCGAGCCACGTCGCCCTCGTAGTCGATCTGTAGCATTGCCCCCGCAAGCTGTGGTGTTTGCGGAAGCGGTGGCAGATTGAGAGACCAAACGGCCGCATGCTGGAACGCCGTGGCATCCGGGGCCATTGGAATCGGCTGCTTTCGCCAGGAGAGCACCGGCCCCATCTGCCGTGGTGTCGTGGGGCCGGCCGAACGAACCAGCGTAGCACGGACCGGAAGATTCACCGGCGCAACCGACGCTTCGCACGCCCGCATTAAATCGCTGACCACGCCGCAATGAAGTGGTGGTGTGGACTCTGGCTCGGCAATAGAGCCCGCTGCAAAGATGGACATCGTGAAATGCGGGTCGGCCGTTTGCTCGAGCGTCCATTGCGGCCCGTGCGAGAACGCCGCAGCCGAGCTGAGGACGAGCAGCGAGGGATCATCGCCACGCCAGGCGATCTCCCCCATGGGCGCTGGCAGAAGCACGATGCTCACATTGCCGCGCAGATCAATTCTGGACACCACAGCTGCATTGGGGCGGACACGAAGTCCATCTGCAATCCGCTGCTGCGCGACTCCACTGGACGCGCCGTCAATCTGCGTTCCGCGAGCGAATAAAAACTCCGGGTCGACGCCGGAGATTGCGGCGAATACAAAGTAAGTTCGTCCGCCGCCGACGACACGCTTGAACAGTTGCGCCGTGCTGTAACGGAGAAGGGTTGCGCCCAGCTGAAAGTTCACAGGCCATATACCGTACACATTCGGCTTGAGCTCGATGGGCTGGGCGGGAACGCGAAGCTCTTCGCCAGAAAGCTTTAGCCTCACCTGGAATCCGGCGTATCCATGTGCCTTCGCGTTCCGAATGTGATTGTTGAAGAAGAGGAATCCTGATCGGACGGAGGTGCGCGCCGACACGCGAGGAACGCTCAAGTCCGAAGGATTGGACGGCACAACCGTCGGAGCGTGCACCTGCATTGGCGCAAGATCGGCGCCGAAATCTTCCAAAAAATAGTTCACCAGCTTGAGCTTGCGCAGCGACTCGCGCTCCTGTCCGAACTCTCCGATCGGGGCTTGGAAGTCATAGCTCCGCACTGGCACGTCGGTCGCATCGCCATTGCGCTGCGATTCCTCGAGAGTGACGCGCCCTCCATTCGGGTTGCGCCCGCCATGAAACATGTACAAGCCCAAAAGGTTTGTGCCGCTTCCCAACATCACTGGGACCACCGCAGCCACATCGTCGGCACTCAGCACCGGCCTGCGAAAATAGGTATCCTCGATGCCGCCGCCGACCTCCGCTGTCAAAAACGGTGTGCCTGCGTATGCTGACGCCGGCCCCTGGCCATCGCCGCCGATCGCGCCCATGCTGCCCGCGGCGCGGTTGTTAAACCGGAATGCGTACACGTCGGCCGGCGGCAATGGCTTTGCTGAGGCGTCCCACGGCGCGGCCGGATAGCCGCCGAAGACGGGCAACGCAGTGTCGAGTGGAATTACCGCATTGTCCCAGCCGGTCACGGTGTAGAGCGGAACGTCGAGTCCGGCGCTGAGGGCCATTTTCTTCAGGGTCCTCAGATGCTCGGCGCCGGCGAGCGGACCGCGCTCGTGGTACTCGTTTTCAAGCTGCAAACCAATCACCGGTCCGCCGTCCTTCCACAGCAAACCGCGAAGCTGATCGCCGATCTGCTGATAGAACGTGTTTACCTCGCGCAGGTAAATGGGATCGTTCCGGCGCACGGGGCTGTTCGCCAAGACCCAGTCCGGCAAGCCTCCGTTGCGGGTTTCAGCATGCGCCCACGGGCCGATCCGCGGATAGACATAGAGCCCCTCCTGCTGGCAAAGTTGGACGAACGCCCGCAGGTCGCGCTGGCCGCTCCAATCAAATTTGCCTTCGATCTCCTCGTGATGGATCCAGATGACATATGTGGAGACGATGCTGACACCGGCCGCCTTCATTTTTTCAAGCTCGGTCCGCCACTGCGCGCGCGGATAGCGAGAGAAATGGAACTCGCCCATCACCGGCAGCCAGGGCTTTCCATCGAGTGTGAGGTACTGACTGTTCGCGTCGACGATATCGCCTGCCGGGCTGCGGTTCGCCCCGAGATGCATGCGCAGAGGCAGCACCGGTTGTGGCGGTCCACTCGCGTCTATGGTGACAACGTTTTGCGCGTGCAGCACGCAGGATGCGAGCGCGATCAGAACAAGCGCCAGGCATTCGCGCGATCGATGAAGAGAGAGCAGCAAAGAAACTCCAGTCGACATTGAAATCTTCAATGCTTTCCTTGAGACGCAGGACCGTTGGCTTCCGGCGTCATGCATCCATCGAAGACGTGGAGTGCGGGCAGCGCTTTGCCGGCTTCATCGAATAACCCGCGACGGACGAGGTCATTGTCGACGGCAGGCTCCCACCAGAAGACACCTTTGCCGAGATGGTTCGGCGTGTCAGCGACCGCCTGCGCCACGGCGCGAAGAAAGTCAGCCTGGCCTTCGGGGGACTCGGGAAACGGCCCGCGTCTCTTTATGTAATTGTCAGGCTTCCAACTCCACGCTGTCTCGATGACAACGATAGGCTTGCCGTAAGTGCGGGCCATGAAGTCGAGGTTGTTGCGCAGGTCCTTCAGGCTTCCCTGCCACCACGGGTAATACGACTGCCCGATCACATCGAACGGGACATGCGCCGCGATCACATGCGAAAAGAACCACTGCGTCGTCTCGCTGTTACCGCCCTGATCGATGTGCAGCATAATCGCGGGAGGCTTGGCGGGCCTGCTACCTTCCCGAACGCCGCGCACACCGGCCAGCAGCAGATCCGTGAAGTGATTCCAGTTGTCGGGAAGCTTGCCATCCGGCCACATCATTCCAGACGTGATCTCGTTGCCAAGCTGCACGATATTGGGCAGCGCTCCGGCCTCACGAAAACTCGCCAGCGTATCGCGCGTGTAGGCGAAGACCTGTTCCACGAGCTGCGGATGACGCAGCGACGCCCACTCCTTCGGCACGTTGTTATGCTTCGGATCGGCCCAGTCGTCCGAGTAATGCAGATCGAGAACGATCCCGAAGCCAAGCGCCTTCGCCTGCTTCGCCGCCGAGATGGTGTAATTCAGATCGTTGGGCAGTGACACCGGATGAACGAACAGCCGCAACCGAACCCAGCCATAGCCGTGGTCACGCAGAATTTCCAGCGCGGGACGTACTCCGTGCTCATCTGAGAAGTGATGCCCGGTCGCCTCCGCCTGCGGAAGAAACGAAACGTCCGCTCCAATGGCAATGGGAGGGCAGAAGGATTCGGCAGACTTAACGTCTCTGCCCGTGACCGGCGTTTGCGCAATGCCCGGCGCGCACATTGCCAGGACTGCTACACCGCACCGGATCGAAGTCTTTCTGAGCACATCCGGAACCATACGCAAACGCACTCGTGTTTTCCATCCGCCGAAAGGCGGAGGCCGTCAGACCTTCCGAAATGCTAGTCCATCAGAGGTGGATCAGCCCGCGCTTCAATGCTTCCACTACAGCCCGGGTGCGGTCTTCGACATTCAGTCGCGACAGAATCACGCTGACGTGTGTCTTGACTGTTGCTTCCTTGATTCCGAGCTCATTGGCAATCTCGCGATTGGACCTGCCTTCGAACATCAGTTTGAGCACCTCCAACTCACGCTGCGTGAGGTGTGACCCGGCAGGTCTTGCTGAAAGGGCGTTCGAAATAGGCGGTGGCAGAAAGCGCTGTCCTTGTTCCACCCGGCGGAGAGCCCTCAGCAACAGTTCGTGCGACATTCCTTTAATGATGTAGCCGCGCGCTCCCGCCGCCAGCGCCTGGTGAATGTCTTCGTCTCCTTCATAGGTCGTGAGGACGACAACTCTTGCGCTCGGACGTTCGCTGCAGATGGTTCGAATGACATCGACGCCGCTGCCGTCTGGCAGGCGAAGGTCCATCAGGGTCAGATCGGGCTGCATGGTCCGGAAGCTCTCGATGGCCGCCGCTCCGTTCTCCGCTTGCGCCACCACAGTCATGTCCGGCTGTGCGTTCAGAATGGCTGCGATTCCGAAGCGCATGATCGGATGGTCCTCGACGATCAAGACGCGCAGCTTCGATTGTTCCTGTGGCTGGATGCTCACGCGACGATCCTCGCTCTTTGAGCGCGCGGAACCTGAAGCCGGACTACAGTGCCGACTCCGCGTGCCGACTCGATCTCCAGACTTCCACCCAATCGCTTCACGCGTTCTCTCATTCCGATGATGCCAAAGTGTCCGTCATCAGGCTGGTCCTCCGGACGCGTGTCCATTCCCGCACCGTCGTCTCGTACCTCTATAATGATGAGCCGCTCCTCTCTTCGGACGCAGATGTCGATTCCAGCGGCGCCACTGTGTTGTACGGCATTGTTCACCGCCTCACGCGTAACCATAATCACTTCATGATGCACCGGCGTTGCCAGGATCACAGGGGCCGGGCTGTCCAGAGCGATCCGGATCTCACGATGTTCCCGCATCGTCTGTCCGGTCAGTGCAACCAGTGTGCTGGTCAGGTCGACGGTCTCACCGTCATCCTTGCGCATATTCCAGACAGCGCACCGGGCCTCATCAATGACACCGCGGGCCTGTTCGCGCGCGTATTCGAGCAGTTGCGACCGCTGCGGCCGCTGCCGTGCTTCCTCGATGGACATGGCCTCCAGCACGGCCGAAAGTCCGGTGCAGCCCTGGATGACCGTGTCATGGATCTCGCGTGCCAGCCGCGTCCGTTCTTCCAATACAGCGGCAAACCGGGTGCGTATCTGGCGTACGCGCAGCTGATAGATTGCCCATGCGAGTATTGCCACAAGCACTGCGCATAAGAGATAGAACCACCATGTCTGGTAGAACATTCGCTGCTTCGTAAAGGCTACCGATGCCTCGGACATCTGCGTCGGGCGTGCAGCTTCAAAGGCCTCGACGCGAAATCGATATGGTCCCGGCTTGAGGTTCGTGTACGTTGCGCGATCGTCCGGTCCGGCCGCGATCCAGTCGTGATCGAGGCCGTCGAGCTTATAGCGCAGTCGAAGATCATCGCGCGGCCTCAGATCGATCGCCGAGAAGTCAATGCTGATCCGCGTTACGCCGGCATCAATCTTGTCGCCGGACAAGATCGATCCGGGTCGGCCGTCCTGTTCAATGCCGAGCAGCACAGCCCGCGGCGGCGGTCCGCCCGGCGCCACTGCGGTTTGATCCACCCTCGCGACGCCACGTGTCGTCGGAAACCAGACTGAGTCGTCCGGCGCGACATATCCCGCCGGTTGGCGTCCGCCGTACAGTTGTGCGTCTTCAGCTCCAAATGGCATCGCATAGGTGACGCTGCTGATCGGATGGTCTGGTGTGGGCAGAGCGCCGTCCATTGCTTCGACCGCTGTCGAAGCAATGACATTCGGCCCAGTCATCCAAAGCCGGCCACGCCGGTCCTCGAGGAGCTGATAGATGCTGTTCGTGGCTAAGCCCTGGCTGGTGCTAACCTGCTGCACAACGCCATCGCGATCGCGGAACAAACCATGATCTCGCGTACCGAACCAGAGCGTTCCCAGATGGTCCTCGAGCACAGACCAGACCTTCTCGTGGGCCAGCGCACGCGTGGCCGCATTGGCGATGAAGCGCCCATTGCGCCATGCGCTGAGTCCGCGGTCCGTCCCTATCCATATGGTTCCCGTGCGGTCCTCGAACAGGCAGCGCGTGCTGAAATACGCGAGTCCTGAAGCTTCGGTCAGCTTCCGTATGCCGCCCCGACCGATAGAGCTGACTCCTTCATCCGTCGCAATCCATATCGTTCCGTCGCGGCTCTCCAGAAATGCGCGCACAAAGTTGTTAGTCAGCTGTCCCGGCGCCGAGTAATGCGTGACCGCACCGGCGGCCGTAATCTGGTAGGCGCCACTGCCATCCGTGCCCACCCAGCGATCACCCTCGCGCGATGTGAACACATTACGTACGCTGACGCCCTGGATGCCGGGCAGCGTCTCCAGGTGCGCATCCCCATGGTCGATTCGGTATAGCTTCTGCGCCGACACATACACCACGCCATGCTCATCGCCGGAAAGCGTCTCGAAGTCGGAGTCGCTTCCTGCCGGCAGCACGATCAGGCGTACCGGCGTCGAGGTCAGCCGCACCATGCCGTTCTGCGTGCCGATCCACAACTGGCCGCTCGAGTCCTGCCAAAGGGTGAGGATCGTATCGCTCGGCAGCAGACCATGTGGCGCCACCGCTTGCAGCCGCCCGTCTCGCTCTGTCCAAAGCCCATGCCCGATAGTGCCGATCCACAGTGTTCCATCTTTCGTCTCGAGCAGCGTGCGAACCGTGGCGTGCAGGCCGGGAACCGCCTCAAATCGCTTGCCAATCAGCGGCGCGAGTCCTCCCACAGTGCCCACCCAGATCGTTCCATCACTGGTCTGCAGGATCACCTTCACGCGCGTTTCGCTGTACTTGCCGGGAAGACTGTAGTTTGCAACGCGTCCGTCGGGTCCGATCGCAACCAGGCTCGACCCGCCTACCCAGATTCTTCCCTGCGAATCCTCCGCGAGACTATGAACTGCCATGCGCGGCAGGTTTGCGGTCGCATCCATCCGCTGAAAGCGTGGCCCGCGCTGCATGAATAGCCCGTCGTCCGTACCCACCCACAGCCGACCGCGACGGTCCCGCAGGATGCGGCGTACAAATCCATCGGAGAGTCCATCCGCGATCGAGAACAGTGTTTCGCGGCCGTCTCGGATGCGGAGCAGGCCGCCACCCTCGGTTCCAGCCCATATCGTTCCATCGGGCTCCGTCAGCAGCGAGAACATGCTGTTGACCCCGAGAGCAGTCGATGCTCCCGGATGAAAGGTTCGAATGTGGTCGCCATCAAAGGTCGCGAGACCGCCGGTCGTCCCAATCCATAACTCACCGTTCGCCGCTTCGGCGATAGCTTGCACGGTATCCTCGGGAAGTCCGTCTGTCGCGCGCCAAACCTTATGCGCGTAACTGGCGTCCCGGCCTTGCGCCGCCGCAGAAGATTGCAGACAAGCAGATTGCAGACAAGCCAGGATGGATACGATCGCCGTCACGAACCAGCGAATCGGCCGGCCTTTCAAACGCACGCGCATGCTCCGCCGTTCCTGCAGCGAAAGAGATGTCTGCTTAATGGAATCCCACATGACTGACAGCCCGCAAGCCTCCGGCAACAAGTGCTCACCGAATACTAACCGCACTTCCGTTTTGCTCGAAGACCCGAAGCGGCTCCTCAGTCGCTTGCAAACTGCCGGTCCTCGTCGATCGCCGTCGATGGAAGATGGTCCCACACAAAGCGCAGATCCTCAGTGAAATGCCAGCCTGCAAGCCATCCGCTTTCCCTCGACCTTTTCCCCCTTGAGAGCATTCGGGCGGGGGCCGTGCCGAACACCGTCTGGCGGCTCGCTCGCGTTATGCCTGTTGATGTCGAACGCAGGGGACGGGAGGTAGTTTGAGCGGACTGGAGGCGGAGGAATCAAGAATCGAACGAAAGTGTAAGACGGATCTGTCGCCACGTGGAATTGGTCAGGTTACAATCGGCGGCGATCATGACAACCGACAAATTGCAGAGCTCTACGGTTGCGCACTGCTGCGGCCATCATCTTAACCTGGTTCGCTCCCCGGGCCGTCTTTCGATTTTGGTTGGTGCGGCCCTGGCTATTATTCTCGCCTGGACTTCGTTCGCGTTTGCTCAGGTGCAAGGGCAAAACAGCCGCAATGGAGACTTGACGCCCGTTGCGAAGCCATTGAGCAAGAGTTCTATCGAGCGCCGCTTCCGTTCGATCCACCCGGTTCCGTTGCAGCACTTTGGGAACGCTGTTCCGGGGGCGCGTCTGCTTTCGCGTCAATCGAAAGCTGCAGCGCTGATCGCTGCGCACCAGCGGGCGACGTCGATGAGACCGATGAACGGGAGCCAGTCCTTTAATCCGTACGGATTGCCGGGAATCCAGCTGCGGCCGACACTGCCGGGAGGTGAGATTCCGACGTCCGTGGTCACGGGCGACTTCAATAAGGATGGGATCCAAGACTTCGTCGTCGCGAACGCGCTGACGAATGATCTATGGCTGTACCTGGGTAAAGGCGATGGGACGTTTCAATTGCCGCGGGTGATTCCGCTGAGCAAAGGCCTCACTCCGATCTATCTGGCGACTGCAGATTTGCGCGGAAATGGAACGCTGGATCTGGTGGTGTCCGAGAGCGACACGTCTACGATTGGCGTGCTGCTGGGCAATGGCGATGGGACGTTCGGTTATGAGACCGAGTACACCCTGCCGCAGCCACCGCTCGCGCTTGTGATTGCAGATTTCAATAAGGACGGCAAACTGGACATTGCGGCGTCGATGAGCGCCGAAACCGACGACTTTCCGGTGATCGCGCTGTTGACGGGCGACGGAACGGGCAATTTCAGCGGGCCGACGATCTCGCACCGCTCGGCGCTGTGGAGTTATGGATCGGGTCTTGCCGCTGCCGATGTCAACGGCGATGGTCTTCCCGACCTTCTGCTGATTGACCAGGACAGCCAGGGCTCGGGTACGGGGGCCACCATCTACCTCAACAATGGCGATGGGACGTTCAGTGCCGGGCAGAACATTGTCCAGAACAGCCCTGAAAGCGCATCGCAAGACGGCCGCCTGGCAGATGTGAATGAGGACGGATGCCCGGATGCTCTGATCGCGGATGAGATCGGGGGCGTGTGGGTGGCACTGGGAGACTGCAATGGGCGATTCGGTACACCGACGTTGATCCGGACGGGCGAGAGCAACGCGGCTATCCAGGTAGCCGATGTGAACGGTGACGGTCACTTGGATATCGTCATGTCTACGTTTCCGGGTCTGACCGAGAGCTTTGGAGCGATTGGGCTGAGTTCGGCAATGGCTGGGCCGGGGCTGACGTCAGGGGATACCGTGGTGGTGTTACTGGGGGACGGCAAGGGGAACTTCAGCGTGGCGCGCAACTATCTAGGGCCGGGGCAGTCGACGTCACTTGCTGTTGCAGATTTCAACGGCGACGGGCACCCAGATATCGTGACGGCGAATAACGACACGGACTCGATGAGCGTTTATCTGAATGACGGGAGTGGCGGTTACGGATTTCCGCAGGGCATTTTTGTCGACCAGCCAGGCGATGGTGTGATCAATGCGCCGGTGAGCGGGGTGGACGTTGTTGACCTGAACGGTGACGGGAAACCGGATGTGGTGTTTCTAAATAGCGAAGAGTCGTCGGAATACTATCTGGTGTCGCTGGTGAACGACGGCACGGGCAAGTTTGAAACACCGAATTTCCTCGATCTGCACGAGAACAACACGAGCGGAACAAGCACGCCGGTGGGCGACTTCCGGGTCGCGAATTTTCGTGGTGGCAGCTCGGCGGATTTTGTGGCGGTCGAGCAGTTTGACTGTGGTCCGGGCTACATTCTTTTTGCTCCCGGCAATGGGGATGGGACGTTCGGCACGCCGGTGGTGACACAGGCGGCGGGCGCTTCTGGCACGATGACCGTTGGTGATTTCAATGGCGACGGCAAGTTGGATTTCGGGGTCGTCGATGGCACCGATAAGGTTCTCACCGCATTTTTAGGCAACGGCGACGGCACGTTTCATGCGGCTGCCAGTACTGCCCTCACTGAAGACGCCATTTATACCCGGGTTTACTCCGGAGATTTCAATCGTGATGGCAGGCTCGACGTGCTTGCCTACGACGGAACAAATCTCTGGGAGTTTGACGGCAACGGTGACGGCACTTTCCAGGCCGGTCGAGAGGTCGAGACGGCTCTTTCTGCGATCGCGCTGGGGGATCTGAACGGGGACGGACAGCCGGATCTGGGGGCGTTTCAGAATGATGTTGCGACGAACTCCGGGGTGACAACGTATCTTGGGAACTCTGATGGCACGTTCACGCAAGGCACGACGTACAACGCTTACGCGGGCCTTCCGGTCTATGCCGTGCCGTACGCGCAATCGGGAGATCCTCTTGCATCGTCGCTGATTGCGGATTACAACCACGACGGCGAGCCGGAGATTGTGGACTTTCAAAATATTGAGACCACGCTTCAGAAGTATGGCCAGTTTGTGATGAACAATGGCGATGGAACATTCACGCCGACCTATGATGTTTTCCCGTTTTATTTATACGGATGGCCTGCGTATGCTCATGATCTCGACGGCGACGGATATACGGACATGCTGGAGCTGGACACCGGCTCATCCACTCTGCACGTTGTGAAGGGAGGACCCGCGCCGGCGCTGCAGATCGCGCTGAATGATGAGGTCGTCAGCGGGAATGCGAGCTGCGGCTACGTTTTTCCCGATGTCGTTTCGTCTTCGGACCGTGCGGTGACGCTCTTTTCGACGGTCACGGGAGTGCAATTGCCTTCGACGGTGACGCTTCCGGCGCAGGCCACGAGTGTGCAATTCTGCTATACGCTGGCCTCGAACTTCGACTACCACCAGGTGTTCGACATAACGGCGAGCATGGATGGGAGCTCGGCGACGGCATACGCTTCGGACAGCTACTCGGAAGGATTCACGCTATCGGTCACGCCGAATCCGCCCAATGATGTTTACGCGGGCCAGACGACTTCGATGACGGTGTCGATCACGCCGGCGGCAGGCTATAGCTCGACTGTGAATCTGTCGTGCTCGGTGCAGGACGATCAACCGGATACCTGCAGTCTAGACCAAACAAAGCTAACGCTCACTCCAGGCCAAACGTCGACGGCAACAGTGACGCTCGCGACTTCAATCAATGACATGATCTCAACGGCCTTTACGGTCGCGGCGGCGGACAGCAATATTACGCATCGGCAAAGCGTCAGTGTGCCCGTGCAGACTCTGTCGATCAACGCGTCGGGCACACTGGAAATGTCCGCCTCGCAGACGAGCTCCTTCAACGCAAGCGTGAACGGTATTCCGCCCTACCAAGTGGCGTGCAGCAGTCCGTCCGGCATCGGCTGCTCCGTCGGGACACCGACGACGACCAATTCGGTGAGCGTTTATCCGGTCACGGTAATTACGGCGTCGGGGACAGCTCCCGGCACCTATACCTTGAAACTGACTGCAACCAGTGGCGGCTTGAGCGCTTCTACCAACGAGACGGTAAACGTGGTCGACTTCACGCTGCAGAGCGCGGGAGCCTCAGGCTATGCCGGGCAAAGCGGCGTTTCCGTTCCGCTCACCGCCACGGGACTGGGGGGCAGCCTTTATGATGTCACCGTTACATGCAGCGCGGATTTCGGAGGCTCATGCACCGGATCTCCAGTCTCGGCTACGAGCTCAGGAACGCAAACAAACCTCAGCGTCAATGTGCCGCAGGGCACCTTGGCTGGGCAGCACAACCTGACTGTAACTGGAAGCTACGCACTCGGTGCGAACGATGTGATCACGCACACGTACACGGTTCCGTTTACGGTGAGCGATTTTTCGGGGAGTGTCAGCACATCGTCGATGACGATGACTCCGAGTTCGAGCGCGCAGGTGAATGTCACCGTGACGGGAACGGCAGGGTTTTCTGGCACGATCGACCTCAATTGCAGTGGAGCGTCGGAGGTGAGCTGTACGTTCAGTGGTAATCCGGTCGTGAATGCGAATTCATCGACGGTCACGCTGACGCTTACAACGAGCTCAGCGGCACGGCTTGATGGCGATCCGCTGTGGCCGGGGCCAATGCGGTGGGTTGCGCTAGCGGGGATTCTTCCAATGCTTCTATTGGTCCGGCGCAGATCGCGCGGGGTTCCGACGCTTCTGACTCTGGTTGCGGTAGGCGTGCTGCTGTCGCAGTTGTCGGCGTGCAGCTCGGGAGGATCAGCCCAGGGGGGCGGTACACCGCCGCCGTCCAGCTATGTAATCACTGTAAATGGAACGATTGCAGGAACGACCGTTGCACACACACTCGGAACCATTACAGTGACGGTGGACCATTGAAGTGAGGGTTTGCACAGCGTAAGAAAGAGTTCGCTCGTACGTTCTCGCATTCAGTGGGAACGGGGAGTTGAATCGAAGACGCTGAGGTCCCAGGTGTCGCGCCAGGTAATGGTGAAGGTGTCGCCGGAGATGTCGACCGGTAGCCAGACGTAGCGGCCGTCGATGGCGTTCTTCGGCCTCCATTGATCGGCGATGAAGATGAACGCTCCGGGCCGGCCTGCAACGGGAAGAACGAAGGTGCTTTGCGCGCCGAACGTTAGATCGGCATTCGGGCCGCGGCAGGGATTGCCGAGCTCCTTCCATGGGCCGGTGAGCTTGTCGGCAACGGCGGCGAAGGCGGGGTTGGGCGCCCATCCGGTGGTATGCGAGCCGATGTAGAAGTAGTGGCCGTTAGCCTTGAAGATGGCTTCGCCCTCGAGCGCCTTGTGGGCGAGAATGCGCGTGTAGTGGCCGGTGGTGTCGAGGTAATCGGCTGTGAGACGCGAGACATGCTGCGTCTGGTTGTTCTCTGAGGTGGTGATGAGCCAGGCCGAGCCGTCATCGTCTTTGAACAGCGTCATGTCGCGCGACATCTCGCCATCGGGGCGGAAGTCGCGAATGAACGTGAACGGACCGGTCGGAGATTTGCTGGTAGCGACGCCGACGCGAGCGGCGGTGTAGCCCTCGCCCTTCAGCTCGAGATGGAACCACATGACGTAAAGATGTGTTTTGTCGTTGTAGAGAACCTTGGGGCGCTCCATGATGCAGCCGTTGACAATGTCGCTGGCAGGGTCGTCGCTGACCTTCAGGGCGATGCCATCGTTCTTCCAGTGATAGAGATCGCGCGACGAGTAGACGGAGATGCCGACGTTGGCGCGGTTGCCGCCGGGCCCTTCGGTTTTGAACTCGCCATACCAGTAATACGTGCCGTTGCGGTAGAGAAAGCCGGCGCCGTGCGCGTTGATGGGGACGCCGGAGGTGTCGGGCCAGAGTGCGCCGGGACGAAACGGTGGCGGAGACGGAATCGGAGTGGTTTGCGCGGCGGTGAGAGCTGAGGCGGCGAGAAGGAGCGCGCAGAGAACTCGATGCCGGATTTGACGTCGAGGCATGAAACGCTCCTTTCAGATCTAATCGCGCGTTGCGAGGGAGCCGGAAAAAATCGGCTCGGTGGTGGACTTGAGAGTGTCGGTGCGGTCGCTGAGGAGATCGAAGAGGGTGATCGTGTTACGGCCTGGGTGCAACCAGCAGCCGGGCGTGTAGAGAGCGAACTGCGGACCGACGGACCAGAAGCGGCCGAGCGGTGTCGTCCCGATCCAGACGAAGCCTTTGTGCAGGCTGCGTGTGTCGAGGTATGTGTCGGCTGGTTTGGTGACGGTGAGCGTTGACTGGAAAAAGCACGGGCCGGAGCAAGGTTCGGGAAGGAAGCGGAGACGGGAGAGATCGTCCATGGGCAGCGAGTAGATCTCCCAGTGGCGCGGGGCTTTGCCATCGAGCGTGACGGCGCCGGTAAGGCCTTTGCGTTCCGTGCGGATGACCTTAGTGAAGTTCACACGACCGGAGTTTTCAACCAGGATGTCGAGTGTGGCGGTGTGGTTCTGGCGTGGGATCTCGAGGGTGTCGGTGCCGAGGCGGCGATCGAGCGTGCCGACCAGCTGCTGGTCGATGTAAATCTGCGCGTAGTCGTGCAGGCCGTTGAGGACGAGCTGGCCGCCGTCCCCTGCGTCGATGCCGGTGCGGTAAAGAACGTAACCGTAAGATTGATTGAGATCTTCGAAGGTGAGCGGTGTGGGAGAGTCGACGGGCGTAGGCAGATTACGCCAGAGCGAGGCCGAGAGCGTAAGCGGTGAGATGGGAAAGGCTTCACGTGCGTGCTCTTGTGGAAGCTTCGGAGGGTGAACGCCGGTGCTGTCTTCGATGGCTTTGCGGAAGGCAAAAAACTTCGCGCGAGGCTCGCCGTTCTCCGCGAGCGGAGCGTCGTAGTCGTAGCTGGTGGTGTCGGGCTGGTAATTCGTGCCGTCAGAGTTGGCGCCGTTCATCCAGCCGAAGCTGGTACCTCCTTCAAACATGTACATGCTGACGGAGTAGCCCTGCTGCAGCATCCAGCGTAGCTCGGCGGCCTCTTCGTTGCCGTCGGTGATGTGATGCTTGTCGCCCCAGTGATCAAACCATCCCGCCCAGTATTCGCCGCTCATACGTGGGCCGTCGGGGCGAAGCTGCTCGAGTTTGGCGAAAGCCTGATGCGCATCGCCTGTGCCGAAGTTGATGACCGCGGGGAGCTCGGGCAGCGAGCCTTTGGGCAGCTCCGCAGGGCCGTCCGCGGTGTAAAGCAGAGAATCGCCGATGCCGGTGGCGATGAGCTCGTTCTTGAGGCCTTCAAGGTAGGACTTGTCGTCGCCGAAGGAGCCATACTCGTTTTCAAGCTGCACGGCGATGATGGGGCCGCCGTTTTTGAGGAGCAGCGGTTTGATCTCCTGCGCGAGACGCGTGAACCAGGCGTCGACGGCAGCGGTGTATTTCGGATCGGTGGAGCGAAGGACGAGACTACGATCCTTCAGGAGCCAGGAGGGATAGCCGCCTAGCTCCCATTCGGCGCAGACGTAGGGGCCGGGACGGAGGATGACATTGAGGCCGGCAGCCTGCGCTTCGCGGATGAACTCTCCGATGTCATTCTGGCCGGAGAAATCGAAGAGGCCCGGGCGCGGCTCGTGAACGTTCCAGAAGACATAGGTAGTGATGGTGTTGAGGCCCATGGCACGCGCCTTCTGGAGACGATCACGCCAGTAGGCGCGGGGAATGCGCGTGTAATGCATCTCGCCGGAGATGATCTGATACGGTTTCCCGTCCATGAGGAACTGACGGCCACTGACGACGAAGGTGTGATGGGAGAGGGGATCGGGAGCTAAGGCGGACGCAAGAACTCTCTGGGAAGAAACAGGGATGCCGATTGTCAGCAGGGGAAGACAGAGCAGCAGAGCGCGAAACGGAGTCGGCATTGTGTCCCTAAAGGAGATTCTTAATCTGGAGAAAGGATCGACAGCCCTGAATTGTATACGGAATCATTTGTAACCATCAAGCAATGAAATTGCGAGATTCCTCGGGAGCTTTCAATCTTAGCGCCATATCCAGTTCAAGAGTGCGCAGGCGGTGAGCAGAACTGCGGAGAGTATCCAGAGCACCGCAACTTTCCGGCCGGTGTGCGCCGCGCGCCACGTGAAGATGAGCTGGTTTCCAGAGCTGACTGCCGGCGCGTTCCGGGAGGAAGAATCGACAGCGATCGCCACGAGCACAGTTGTGCCAAACGCATAGATGGCGCCGTAGAAGTCCGCGCTGAGCATGCTGCCATAGCGCAGGAGCCCGTGTGCGACAGCAGCAAGATGAAGCAGTGCTACGGTAATTCCACTAATCAATCCAGCCATGGCCGCACGCCCACTGGTGCGGCGGGAGGTCATGCCGAGAAGAAAGACGGCCCAGAAGGGCGCACCGAAGACGGAGAAGATCAGTTGCACGTTCTCCATCAGATCGGTGAACAAGAAGGTCAGGCAGGAGGTAACGGCGCTCAGAACAGTGGCAACCACGAGGCAAGTGCGACCAATATTCAGATAATGCCGGTCCGGAGCGTGCCTGTGCAGATACGGACGGTAAATGTCTTCGGTCCAGATTGCCGCGAACGCGGAGATGTTGGCTGCGAAGCCGGACATGAGACTGGCGGCGAGGGCGGTCAGGCCCAGACCGAGCATCTCCGGTCCATAGAGCATCTTCATGAGCGCGGGTAGAGCCTGATCGAAACGTTGCGCGTGCCCCAGGCCGGCAAGCAAATGGTGCGCGGCCAGGCCGGGGAGCACGACCAGACCCGAGAACAGAAGTTTGCCGAAGCCAGCCCAGAGGGGAACCTGCCGCGCATCGGCTTCGGTGCGTGCAGCAAAGGCGCGCTGCATCAGGACAAAGTCTGTGCACCAGTAGCCGAAGCTGAGGACGAAACCGAGGCCGAGGATAACACCGAGCTTATCGAGCTGCGCCGAAGGTGCTGCGGTGGGCAAGTAGAGCCAGAGATGGTCGCGCGGCTCCGGGCCACTGGAGTTGAGCAGGTGAATGCTGCGGATGCTCAGAGGAACGAGGCCGGCGATCATGACGCCGAGCTGAAAGAACTCGTTGAAAATGGTGGCGCGGACGCCGCCGAGCAGGGTGTAAAACAAAACGACGCTGGCGGCGAGAAGTACGCTACCGGCGAAGCTCCAGCCGAAGACGACCTCGAGCATCTGCGCCATGGCATAGAGGCTGATGCCGGCGAGGAGCAGCATGGTAATAGCCTGGATGCAGGCGTAGAGAAGGCGGACGGCGGAGCCATAGCGCGCGTCGAGGTACTCCGGCACCGATTTCACGCCGCTGGCCCGGTAGACGGGCATCATCCAGAGCGCGAGAAAGACCATGGCGGGGATGGCGCCGATCCAGTAGAAGTGGAAGGCCTCGACGCCGTACTCAGCGGCCAGCGCGCTCAGACCTACGATCTCGAGCGCGCCGCAGTTTGCCGCGAGATAGGCTGCGACTACGATGGGCAGAGAGAGCGAGCCGGTTGCGCTGAGAAACGCATTTGCCGACTGGCTTCTGCGCCGGGACAGCCAGCCGATGAAGATCGTCGCGAGAAAGTAGAGCGGCAGGATCGAAAGCCCTGTCAGCGCCTTGATGTGCTGATTCATGCAGATGAAACGAGCTTATCCGACCAGGACGCGCACCGGAGAATGTATACGTGCCTCACGATTGATATTTGGCTTCCGTGTGTCGAATCGCCCGGGGCGACAAAAAAGGCGGCCGCTTCTATTTGAAAAGAAGTGGCCGCCTAGTTGCGTTGGCTGAGTGGATGAAGCTCGTTAGAAGTTGATGCGGGCTGTCAGTTGTCCTGTGCGCGCATCGTTAACCTGGGTGAGCACGACGACTCCGTAGGTAGAGCTGTTGAGTCCGGTTCCGGGACCACCGAACTCCGGGCGGTTTCCAATGTTGAAGAACTCGCCGCGGATCTCGAAGCTGACGCCCTCATGGATGATGAACGTCTTGAAGAGCGAGGCGTCAACGAGCGGGAAGATACGCTGACGCTCGTTGATGTAGTAGGGGTTGGTGGCGACGGTGTATTGATAGCGCTGCCGATACACCGGATTGCTTGCCGGTGATGTGGCGTCGCAGGCTTGCACCGAGGATGAGGTGTTCACGATGTTTCCGTTCACATCTTCATAGCAGGTGTTAAACATGCGCTGGAAGTTGCGCGGAGCGTTGTAGAGCGGATCGCCGATCTGATACACGCTGCCCGGCTCGCTGATAAGGCTGCCATTCTGCGCGCGCATGACAGTATTGAGCTTCCAGCCGCCGAGCAGCATGCGAGTGTAGTAGCTGCGCGACTCCAAGCCGGGCAACTCGACCGTGCCGAAGACGTTGCCAATCAAGGATGGACCCGGATCGACCGCCTTGGTCAGAGGCGTTCCCACACCGTAGTTGTTAGCGAATCCCGTCCAATCGATGAGTTTGTTCCAGGTGAGGCTGCCCTGGAAGGAGACGTGGTGCCGCATCGGGTGGCTGACCTGGATCTGCAGCGCGTCGTAGCGCTGATGCCCGATCGAGCGGTAGTCTTCCGTCACGCTGCCGAACTCCGGGAAGGGAACGAGCAGGAGGTTGCGCGCGATGGTAACTCCGGTTAGGTTGCCGTTCGATCCGGCAGGAAGCAGGCCATACATTGGATTGGGAATATTGGTGTTCAGATAGGTTTGATTTGCAAGGTTTGTTGCGGGATCGGTAGACGTGCTGTAGTACTGCTGCGGCAGCACGTTGATGTTCTGATTGACCTCGAGCTCTGAGGGACGGAAATTGACGTAGCCGATCTGAAGCTGAAGATTGCCGGGCAACGCCTGCTGGATGTTCACGGCAAGTTGTTGCGCCTTGGGCTGGACGTGGTGCGGATCGACGAAGCTGATGTTGGTCCCGACGGCGGTGGCAAGGCCCAGCGAGTTGCCGGTGGGCAGCAAGATGCCGTTCGGGAATGGATTGCTGAGACTTGTCAGCGGCTGGAAGGTGGAGCTCTCGTTCGAGCCGCCAGTGCCGGTGGATGTGTTACCAGTGGTCGCCGAGTAGCCGGTGCCGATGGGCGATTCGATGGTGTTGAAGTAGATGATGCCGTAGCCGGCGCGCAACACAGTTGTTGGAGTGACCTGATACGCCATACCGAGACGAGGCTGGAAGTTGTTCAGGTCTCTCGGATAGGCGAAGCGGTTGCTGGAGCTCGCGAACTCAAGACCGCCGGTGTAGCCGAGCGCGGCGAGGCCCGCCAGCGGCTGAGTGCATGTAGTACAGAAGTTGTTGACGAAACGATTGTAGCGATCGGTGAGAGGCGACTCGTAATCCCAGCGGCCGCCAAGGTTCAGCGTCAGCCGGTTGGTCACACGCCAGTCGTCCTGCACAAAGGGTGCGAGATAGAGCTGATGCAGCGCGTAGGACGGGTTAATGGTGTATTGGAGCGCGTTTTGATAGCCGAGCAGAAGGGAGGCGAACGCGTTGCCGGAGGTCGCGTCGCCGGCAGTCGGTGTCTTCTGCGTGAAGGTACGATCGACGGTCAGGCCGTAGAAGCCGCTCTCGCCGGGCTGCACGTTGTAGTTGAGCATGTTGCCTTCAAAGCCGAAGCGCACGGAGTGACGTCCCCAGACCTTGGTGAGGATTTCATCGAGCGAGCCGGTGAGGCTGGTGCTGACCTGGCTGGTGTTGGTCGAGCCGCCACTGACGCCGGCGGCGATCGTTGATCCGTCCGAGTTGCTAGTGATTCCCGGGAAGCTGGTGTAGGGAAGTCCCGTGCTCGACATATCAATGGTGGAGAGATCGAAGTTCTGGTTGTACGGATTCGTCAGGCCGAACGGATGCCAGACGATGCCGAGGCGGGAATCGAGCACGGTGCTGGAATTGAACGTCTGGACGTCGTCGATACTGCCGCCACGTGTGTTGCGATAGACGCGATAGCCGCCTTCGTTGGTACCGGCAGGCCCGATGCCCTTGGGGAAGCCTTCCAGCGGCGTGCTCTGCGTCAGGCTGGAGCGGAAGAGGATGATGCTCATCTTGTTCTTCTGGCCGAAAGACTGATCCAGCCGGCCGATCATCGACGGATAGTTGTTTGGATAGGAGGTGTCGGTGGAGATATAGTTCTGCACCGTGCTGAAGCTGCTGCCGACACTGGGATAGTAGGCGATCAGCGCCTGGCCCGCGGGATTCAGTCCACGCGTGATGCCGACGTTGTTGGGTCCGGCGATGTTGTTGTAGGGAAACCACTCGGTGCGCGAGCCGTTGACGATGGGCGAAAGCGGATCGTAGATCTGACGGCCTGAGGTGCAGAAGCCGGTGGAGTCGAAGCTGCTGCAAAGCTCGCTGAAGTCACCCGCACGCTCTTTGTCATCAGGCATGAGGCCGGTGTAGGGGTTCGAGACGTGCGAGTGATAGCGCTCGTACGAAAACATGAAGAACGTTCGGTCGTGCCCGTTGTAGATCTTCGGAATCCAGACGGGACCATCGATCACAAACCCGGTCTGGCTGAGCTGATCGTTGCCGCGACGCGTGGGTTTGATGGTGTTGCTGCAGCCTTGCGTGCCCGGATAGCAAAGATTCTGGTTGGGCACGTTCTGATAGAGGTTGGCGTTCAGGTAGGTGTTCTGGAAGCTATAGTACGCGTGGCCGTGGAAGTGATTGGTCCCGCTGCTGACAACGACATTGGTGACGGTGCCGTCGCCGTGTCCGATTTGCGCGTCGAAGATCGACGTGCCGACCTTGGTTTCCTGGACGGCTTCCGGCGATGGCGTGAAGCCGGCGTAGGTGGCTCCCGATAAGCGCTCGGGCGGGTCGTTCGGAATGCCATCGAGCGTCAGACGGTTGTGGCCGGCAATCCCGTCGGAGGCGATTTGAATCGCGACGCCGCTGAACGGATTGGTGTATTGGCTGGAGTGCCCCTGGAAGTAGCCGCCGGAACCATTGTTCGTGACGCCGACCGCGAGCGTCGCCTGCACGTAAGGGTCGCGGCCCTCGTTCGGCAGGTCAGTGACCTCCTGGTGGTCGAGCGTGGTCGCGATCTGGGCGGAACCGGTGTCAAGCAGGCTGTTCGATCCGGTCACCTCGACGGTTTCGCTGGCTTCGCCGAGCGACAGGTTGAAGTTCACCTGCTGCAGCTGGCCAACCGTGAGGGTGACGTTGTTCTGATTCGCTGTTTTGAAGCCCTGCGAAGAAGCGGTGACCGTGTAGGTCCCTGGGTTCAGGCTGGGAAAGCTGTAGACACCGGAGCCGTTAGTATGGGCGGTCGCTTTGAAGTGCGTGGAGTTCTCCTCGACCGTGACGGTGGCGCCCGGAATCTTGGCGCCGGTGGCATCCTGCACCGCGCCGCTGATCGTGCCCAGATATTGCTGCGCGCGAAGACGACTCGCCGGCCACAGTGTGATTGTGGTCAGCAGAAGAACTATGTTGAGAATCCGAATGGGTTTGCGCCGCGACTGGCCAGTCTCTGCGTTGTTGTTTCCGTATACATTTTTTGGTCATTTTTTTTCTGTCCAGACATGATTGCAATAGGAAGTTTGATTGAACGGCAACCACTTTATGCTTGTGGATTCGGGGCTGTCAACCCGGATTTCTATGCTTTCAACCCCGCGAAAACACTATTGGTTAGCGCCGGTATTCCCAACGGATATCGCCGATCAGACCAGATGGCAGCAAGGACGAGTCGCTGCGGTAGGCGCGTATGTTGGTTTTGGTTACGTGGACATTCGCGCCGGGCTGGAGGTCTCCGATGATGCGGTTCGGCCACAGATTTGTTACTTCGATCTCGAGAGTGTTCCGGCCCGGTTGCAGCCATGGATCAACTCGTAGCGCGAGAGGCTTCGCCCAGACGGAGCCTGCATCGTGTCCGTTGATGCGCACGCGCGCGACCTCACGAACGTCGCTGAAGCGCATCCAGAGTTGTTCTCCGGCCAGGCGTCCCGGTGCGATCACGTCCGCGCGGTAGACGGCTGTTCCGGAAAAGTAGCGGACGCCTGGATCGCTGCTATCGGTCCAGCTGGACAACTTGGGAAATGAAACTGGAGTCGTGGGCGCACCGCGATCCGGTTGGAACGTCACGCTCCATGGCGCCAGCGGCTTCAGCAGTTCGCTGCGTTCGATCTGCGGTAATGGGGAAAGAGGCTGCGCTGTCTGCGGAGTCACGACAACGAAGATCGAACCAAAGGCCGGAAGCGACAACGGCACGTGCGTGCGGCCGTCCGGCTCCGATTGAAAGTTCGGGGCGCTGTGGCGCTCTCCGGTGACGGCATTCCAAAGCTCAACGGACTTTCCATGCGCTCTCAAAATCACATTTTTGTTGACCGCATTCGGTGAGCCGTTGCGGAAGAAGTAGATGTCCGCTGTTGCCGTGCGGCGATGCGCATAATCGAGTGGAGACGTTGAGCTCGCCGAAAGCGAAAGGGAATCCGGCGGATCGATTGCCACATCAGGCTGTATCCCTTTCGCCACGAGAACGGAACGCGTGCGGTTGGTACACCAAACCTCGCCGCGACGATAGGGGTGGTGGCTGCCTTCGGCACAGGCCGATCCCCATATCTGCTGCACCAGTGCAGTGAACCGTTGCATCTGCGCCGGAGAAAGCTGACCTGTAGGGCCTACAGGCGCCGTCCCTACCAGTGTTCCACCATGGCTGACATAGGCTTCGATTTGCGCGAGCGCCGGCAGCGATAGATGACCATCCGCGGGCATGGCCAGCATTCGCCATCGAACGCCGGAAGGGCCGACAAGCTGACCGGACGCAGCGTGCAGTGTGTGCAGCAGAGCATCTTCATCGGTGACGTCGTAGTCGTAACCCGGAAGCACGTGGGCCGGGTCATCCGCCTTCAGGCGCACGAACGCGGGGATGTTATCGCCGTAGAAATAGAGGACATCGTCGACGGGCACACCTTGTTGCATCATGAACTGAACGCGATTGAGGTATTGGAAGAAGGCGTCGCCCGCATTCCACCAAGTGATCTTCGGGTTGAGATGCGTGCCCGCGAAATACTCTTGCCCGGGAAGGCCGGTTGATGCGGGGCTGGAGGTGAACTCATGCCAGACGAGGCGGTTCATCCCTTCGGTCACGGCCATGTCGAAGGTCGGCTTCAGGTCGGTCGCCAGGCTCTCAGACCATTGTTCGCCGATCGACGTCTCGCCTTCCTGGGCGACGAATCTCTGGCCATAGATGTTGACGGCGCTGGCGGCCTCCTTGGTGAAGAAGCGCTCTTCATCTTTCGCGCGATGTGGGTTCTGCGACCAGAACTCGGACTGCGGAACGGCAGAGCGGCGGAAGGTTTCGAGCGCATCGAGTGGAGCTCCGTGAGGGCCGCCGCTCTCGGCCTGCACGCCAAGTCCGGATGCGGCGGCGCGTCGCGCAAACTCATCGTAATGATTGCTGACGATGAGGTCGGCAACGGTGCGGCGAAGATCGGCGAGAAACGCCGTACTCGCTGCTGAGCTTTGCACAATGCGGCCCGTGATCACGGGAAGCCAGGGAACAGGATCGTAGCCGCGCCTTGCTTTGAATTCTGTTGCAAACGTGTCGGTCCAATTCGTACCGCCGAGCTCCCAACTGTCCGTCGCCAGCGTCTTGAGGCTGTGAAACGGGCGCGCGGCTTCGAGCAGAGGAGCGACAGTGTGATCCCAATAGGTGTCGAATGCGTCGCGGCTCATATAGTCGATCGCGAGACCTTGCCACGCCCCGCTGGAGGTTGAAACGCGCGCGTCGGAGTCGGTATAGCCGATGCGTAGAATCTCCCAATCCCCGGCCGGAGCATCCCAATCGAGCCTGTCGCCGCGCATGCTGGAGGTCACGTTCTGTACCTCAGCGAGCGAAGTATCCGCGGGCTGATCGGGAACGTTCAGCATCCATCCCGAGGGCGGCATACTGAAACCAGTTTCCGCGGCAGCCGAGCGGAACGCGAGAGACCGGCTGTGCGCCGGCACGTTTTCGCGCGCGGTGCTTCGCAGTGGGTAAGCAAGAACGGCAATCTGTCGATAGAAGCCATTGCGAACCGGAAGCATCGTGAGCGTTAGCGAAAGATGTTTACTGCCGGAGACGTCGATCGTGGACCAGGTGAGCAGCTTGGAAGCCTGCGCCGGAGTGACGTCGGGGCCACCGAGGTTCCATCCGCTTGTGATGTTGAGAGCGATGTCGAGACCGAGACGATCCGCTTCACGCAGCGCGTGACGATAAAGATCCATCCATGCCGGACTGCCGAAGGTTGGACCCGGCGGCACGTCCGCGTTCCCTCCCTGATTGGAGCCATTCGCATCGACAAGCAGGGCGCCGCCGAAGCCCTTCGCCTTCATCTGCTCAAGATCATGTGTGATCGTCGCTTTGTCCGTATGCCCATTCAACCACCACCAGTAGCAGCGCATTCTTGCAGCCTCAGGTGGGTTCGCAAAGCCCGCGCGAAGCTGCTTAGTTGCGATGGTTGTGCGGTCGGCGGCAGTCGACGGCGATGGGTTTACGCTCTGCGCGGAAAGAATCGGTGTGAGCGTGAACGCGAGAATGCCGGCGAGCGAAAAGGAAATGTACACGTGTTCAACCTATTTGGGCCAATCTACTGGTTGGTTTGTTTCAGTGTCAACGGATGCGCAGCGTCATGCCTTTCGCACGCGGGCCGTGCTCTCGCGGACGATGAGTTCGGCCGGCACGGAGTAGCGATGGCCCCGCTGATCCACGTCCTGTTTCGTAAAGTTAAGGGCTTTGAGGCAGGTTTCTGCCATGCGGCGGCGTGGAATGCGAATGGTGGTCAAGGGCGGTTGCAGCACATCGCTCAGCAGAACGTCATCCAACCCGACGATGGAGAGATCTTTCGGAACGCTGAGCCCCAAAGTGTGAAGTCCACGAACTGCACCGAAGGCAGTCATATCGTTGGCCGTGACGATGGCCGTAGGCCGGGTGCGCTCCTGCATCAGAGAGATTACAGCCCGCTCGCCGCCCGGTATGCGGTAGTCCGCTGTCCGGACCAGGTTCTGATGGTAGGTGAGGCCGCTCTTCTTCAGCGCGAGTTCAAACGCGTGTTGACGTACGTTGGAGGTTCTTAGGCCGACCGTGCCGCCAATGTAGCCGATGTGTCTGTGGCCCAGAGATTTCAAGTGTTGAATGGCCTCGAGAAAGCCTGTTTCAAAGTCGATGGCCACATCGCTGCATCCCGCCTGGACAGTGCGGCGGTCGACCGTGACCAACGGAATCTTGTGGAGGAACAACGGCTCGATCTGCTCGGTATCGAACTCCGATGCCATAAAGATGGCGCCATCGACCTGCCGCGCCAGCATGCGGCGAACAGATTTCACGAGCTTGGAGCTGGTTGAGACGTTGGTGAGGAGCAACTCGTAGTCAGTCTCCGCCAGCAAGTCTTCAAACTCGGCGAGAAATTCGGAGTAGAACGGATTGCGAATGTCCGGGATCACGAGCCCATAGGTTTTGCTGCGTCCGTATTTCAGTGTGGTCGCAACCGGATTCGGAATGAAATTCACTTCTTCAAGAAGCTCGCGGATCCGCTTCGCGGTCTGTTCCTTGACGAGCGGCGATCCGTTGATGACCCTCGATACGGTTGCGCTGGACACGCCTGCCCGGGCGGCAATATCGCGCATGTTCATACGGCTGCTGGATTTCTGGGAACGCATCGTAGATACGCTACTCCTCTTTCCGGACATGACACAGGTTTGGTTGCGGAGAAAAAGCAAAGCAGCCATATTGTAAACGTATACAGTTAGAACGGAGGCGGAGCTTACCCAAGTCAGCAGGAGGATGCGAGGAATGAAAAAGCCCCGGCCACGCAGCGAACTGCGAGGCGCGGGGCTCGAAGGCCGGTTTTGTAACTTGGAATTAGTGGGCGGCCGAGGCAGCTACGACCGAAGCAATAACTCCGGTCGCGACGGCAGCGAGGACAAAGTTACCGTCGATCTCACGCCATTCATAACCCCGGGGTGGCTGCCGCAGGTGATAGGTCCGGTAGTCGATGTGCTCACCGCGATTCCAGTCGTCGTGGTTGAGGTGGTAACCCTTCTTCCACTCCTCATGACGGACATATTGCTGGTGATTGTCATCGTGGTGATCCTGAGCAATCGCCGCGATAGGGGCGCAGCAGACTCCAAGAAGGATTGCAGATGCAAGCGTCTTTTTGAGCAAGTTCGTTTCCTCCAGCGAATTTGGACGAAAAGAAGCCCCCGGACGTTGTCCCGAGGTCAACCCGATAGTCCCGGCTTTAAGAACCCTTTCGGGGAATCCCCATCGCGTCCGGAGTTATGTATAAAGGCTGCAAAGTCTGCGCCTTAAGACCGGAAACGGGACAGATCAGGCAATGATGAAACCGGAGCCTGGGGTTATCAGATTGAAATGCGCTGGACGGCTTGATCGCAACTTAGTGTTGGAGGGCGGGTTGTATCGGGTCAGCCGGATGAGAGCAGCGTTTCCAGGGGATGTGATGGCATGAGCTGGCCATGGCGTGCACGAGTTCGCGAGACCGGACAGACAGCGCTGACTGGTTTACTGTGCGGATTGATGGTGGTTCCGCAGGCGGCCTTCGCCGCGCCGGCGAGTGTGCCGAAGCGCCCGGAGCGGCAGGCTCCGCTGACGCAGCAGGAGCGGGTGCTGCATCTGCTGAACAGATTCACCTTCGGGCCGCGGCCGGGTGAGGTCGAGGCGGTGGAGAAGATGGGGCTGGAGCGGTGGTTTCAGCAGCAGCTTCAACCGCAGACCATCGATGATTCTGCGTTCGAGGAACGAATGAATCAGTTTCCGGCGATGCGATTGTCGCAGGTGCAGTTGATGCAGGAGTTCCCGTCGCAGGCGATGATCCGGATGTCGAACCGCAAAGATTTGCCCTTGCCGAATGATCGCGTGACGAAGGCGATCATGGCGGATGCGCGCTTTGAATACGACGAGCGTCAGAAGGCGCAGGCATTGGTTGCAGCCAAGCCCGAACAGAGGGCGATGACCGCGCAGGCTGCGCCGCCGAACGGATCTGCGGACCAGCAGAGGAACGAGGCGAAATCACGCCGGGAGATGATGGCCGGGTTGGCGGCGCTGGATGCCGACAACGGAGAGGCTACGTCGCGGCCGGCCCCTGGGAACGGCATGCGGGCCGGCGAATCACCATCCGCGGACGCTGATATGGCCGGCGGCGGCGCCACGAATGCGCAAGGAACGCTGATGTCGAACGGCGAGGTGTCGAATGAGATGTCGACGCAGCCCCTGGAGCTGAACAAGAAAGGCAAGGCGAAGGCGAAGGATCTCGCGGATCCCATGGACCGTGACGACGTGCTGGCGATGTTGGCGCTGCCACCGGACCAGCGCGTGGAGCGCCTGGTGGAGATGAAGCCGGACGAGATGATGGATTTCAAAGCGGCGCTCAAGCCCGTGCAAAAGCTTCTGCTGGTGAAGGACATGACGCCGCAGCAGGAAGAGATCGCCAGCTCCTTTATTACAGCGCCGGAGCGGGTCATCGGGGCGGAGGTTCTGGAGTCGCGGCTGGAGCGGGATGTCTTCAGCGAGCGCCAACTTCAGGCGGTGATGACCGACTTCTGGCTGAATCACTTCAGCGTCTATCTGCGGAAGAACGAGAACGAGCCATACTACCTGCCTTCGTATGAGCGCGACGTGATCCTTCCCAACGCTCTGGGCAAGTTCGAGAATCTGCTTGTCGCTGTGGCGCAGAGCCCGGCGATGCTGATGTACCTGGACAACTGGGAGAGCGTGGGGCCGCACTCGATCCAGGCGGAGCGTGTGGAGCAGCTTCAGATGATGCATCCGTTCGCGAAGAAGCAGCCGCCCAAGGGCATCAACGAGAACTACGGCCGCGAGCTGATGGAGCTGCATACGCTCGGCGTGAACGGCGGATACACGCAACAGGACGTGATCGAGGTTGCGAAGTGCTTTACGGGATGGACGATCGACAAGCCTGCGCAGGGCGGCGAGGCGTACTTCAACCCGAACACGCATGAACCCGGCACGAAGGTTGTTCTGGGACACAAGATCAAGGAGAACGGCCAGAAGGAAGGCCTCGAGGTTCTGCACATCCTGGCGACCAGCCCGGCGACCGCGCACTTCATCTCGCAGAAGCTGGCCGTGCGGTTTGTCAGCGACGATCCTCCGTCCGCGCTGGTGAATCGTATGGCCGCAACTTTCCTGAAGACCGGCGGCAACATCAAGGCGGTGCTTTCCACGATGGAACACTCGCCGGAGTTCTGGAGTCCGAAGGTGTATCGCACAAAGGTGAAGACGCCGATTGAGTTTATGGCGAGTGCACTGCGCGCAAGCGGTGCGGACGTAAAGAACCCGCTGCCGCTGGTACAGGCGATGGACCGGCTCGGCATGCCGATCTATGGGATGCAGACGCCGAACGGCTACTCATGGATGAACGATGAGTGGGTGAGCAGCAACGCGCTGATCTCGCGGATGAACTTTGCGCTGGTGTTGAGCGGCAACCGCATGGCCGGAACGAAGACGGATTGGCCGGAGCTGCTCGGAGACAGCGATGGGGCGCCGCCGCCCACGCCAGATGTCGAGACGGAGAATAAGCTGGAGATCGCGCTGCTCGGCGAGCCCGCGTCGGACAGAACGCGGTCGGTTGTGCTGGCGCAGTTCGGGGATCCGACCGCGCAGCAGAGCGCGGAGGATGCGTTCCGGGCGAAGCCGGCAATGGAGAGTGATGTTTCCATGATGCCGCGAGGAGCTTTGCTGAAGGGAAAATCAGGACGCGGACCGCAGCCGGGGCCGGGGACGCCTCTGGATACCATGGCAGGTTTGTTGTTGGGCTCGCCGGAATTTCAGCGGCGTTAAGGTTGTTGGAGTTGCAGGTAAAGGAGTAGCGGCCATGGCACACAGAATGCGGTTTACCGATGAGAGCGACTGGGGATGCGATATGTGCGGGCGCGATGTGGCGCGGCGCAATGGCGTGACGCGCCGCGGATTTCTGCGCGGCGGCGCGCTCGCACTCATAGGGACCTCTGTTGTGCCGGCATTTCTAACGCGCGCCGTGTACGCCGAGGTGGACCGCGCAGCCGCAAGCCGGAAAAAGCTGGTTGTGATCTTTCAGCGCGGAGCCTGTGACGGACTGAACGTCGTGGTGCCGTACACGGAGAAGAACTACTACAAGATGCGGCCGACGATTGCGATTCAGAAGGGCGAAGTGCTGGACCTGGATGGATATTTTGGCTTGCATCCGATGATGAGCGCCATGAAGCCACTGTATGACCAGGGCCATCTGGCGATCGTGCATGCGGCGGGCTCGCCGGACCCGACGCGGTCGCACTTCGATGCGCAGGACTTCATGGAGAGCGGAACGCCGGGCGTGAAATCGACGCCGGATGGATGGCTGAATCGCGCGCTTCAGGTGGAAGCCGTGCGCGGAACACCGTCGCCGTTTCGCGCCGTGGCGTTGAATCCGGAGATCCCACGCACGCTGGAGGGCAAGGTGCCGGCAGTGGCCGTCGCGAACCTCGCGGACTTTTCGGTGGGTGGACGCGGACCGCAGACATCGGCCGTGTCAAATGCCTTCGAAGCAATGTACGACGAAAGCACAGACTCGGTACTGCATGGCACCGGCGAGGAGACCTTCGAAGCAGTGAAGATGTTGAAGGCCGCCAACCCTGCGCAATACAAGCCGGCGCAGGGCGTCGTCTACCCCAATGGCGCATTCGGCAACAGCATGAAGCAAATTGCGCAGTTGCTGAAGGCGAACCTCGGCGTGGAGGCGGCCTTTGCGGACATCGGCGGATGGGACACGCACCAGAATCAGGGCGCGGCGAACGGGCAGTTGGCGAATCGGCTGAAGGAATTCTCAGACTCGATCGGTGCCTTCTGGAATGACATGGGCGACGAAGCGGAGAACGTAACGCTGGTGACGATGTCCGAGTTCGGCCGCACCGCGCGGCAGAACGGCACCGCCGGAACGGATCATGGCCACGCGAATGTGATGTTCTTGCTCGGCGGCCAGGTCAAGGGCGGCAAGGTCTACGGGCAATGGCCTGGCGTGAATGACGATCAGCTGAACGAAGGTCGCGACCTGAAGGTGACGACGGACTTCCGGAATGTCCTCGGCGAGGCGGCCTATAAGACCCTGGGCGCGCGCAAGCTGGACATTGTCTTTCCGGGCGCGCAGCTCGATGCGGATCGCTTTCTGAACTTTGTGTAACGAAATTGCGTACAGATAGGGACACGACTTTCGCGAAAAGGTTGCGCGTGGGTCGTGTCAGTGTTACGTAATTTTTCGGATTGCGATGATGCCATCGCAAGCGATGTTGTATGAGCGAAAAAACCGCTCAGGATGCTGGTTTTTGCGCGCCTGTTGCCTACTTGTTGCTCGTGAAACAGTGACAGAGAATTTCGCGGCCGGAGCAAAACCTTTTGCCCGATGTTCCGTCTGAAGAGATGTAACACTTGCTGAAGCGCACGTTCCCACGGCTTCGGCTTCCCCAATCCGCAACACCCTCCCCACCTGTACCGAGGCTGCCTGAACACCGGCGGCCTTAGCGCCTTTAAGCGCACGAGGAACGATGAAGATCAATGAGTATGGAGATAGAGATCGAGGAACCGCTGGATTGCAGGGACGAGCTCAGGGTCATTGGGAGACGGGAGTTCAAGCGTAGTTTTAGGATTCGCTGCACTGGCGAACACTGGAGGCTGCGTGGAACTGTTGTAGGCGATGAGAAGCTTCGGCGTGGTGAGTGTGTGGAGCGCATCGGCGAGAGGGAACGTTTCGTGGAAGAGAAGACGCGCCGGCACAAGCCGTGAACGCGCATCGCGCGCCGCGCGATTGAAAAGGTCGCCGTCGGGCGCGTCGAGGATGATGGCGGAAACCTGGGGGTGTTGCGCTGCCAGCTCCACCGCGAGCGAAGCTCCGATGCCGTTGCCATAGAGGACAATGTTCTGCGGCGCAACGTGCCCGGTTGCGGTGAGCCAGTTGAAAGCTGCGTCGGCGTCCTGCTGCATGGAGATTTCGCTGGGATGTTTTCCCGTGCTGCGGCCGTAGCCCCGATAGTCGAACAGCAGGACGTTCAGGCCGGCGTTGTGAAGCACAAGCGCCTGGGGCAGGGCATTGGAGATCGACCCGTCGGCGCCGTGAAGAAAAAGCGCGGTGCGCGCCGCTGGTGTACCGGCAGGAATAAGCCAGCCGTCCAGCTGCGGGGAGCCGGTAGCGTCGTCGGCGAAATGGAGAGGAGTGAATGTGAGTCCTAAAGACGCCGGCGTCGTGCTGACGGTTCGGGAGGGGTGCAGGACGATCTGCCACTGGCCCTGGTAGTAGAGCAGCCAAAGCGTTCCCCACGCGCAAAGAAGCGCGGCGGCAAAGACAATCGCCAGCGCTTTGAGAAGCCAGCGTGGATCGACGAGCTCCGGGCCCTGCCGTTGTCTCGAGGGAACAGGAGCTTTGGCGTTACGCTGGGATTGGGTCGCACGGTGCTGGCGCGGAGGGTTCGGCTTGCGGGGAGATGGCATGCGTCTGGATGGGTTGAATCGCGGTTCCAGAGACAAGCATCTCATGCGCGAACGTGAAGGAGTCAGGCGTGGCTGAGTGGGTGCGACTGTGTTCGTTGCAGGAAACGCCGAAGCCCGGCGAAGTCGGCGAGGCAGAAGTGAACGGCGTGCAGGTATGTCTGGCAAATGTGAAAGGACACCTCACAGCCCTGGAGAACGTGTGCCCGCATCGCGGAGGGCCACTGGGGCAGGGATGGCTGGAGGGTGATGCAGTGGTCTGTCCGTGGCACTCCTGGATGTTCGATACGAAGACCGGCCAGGCCCTTCCTCCGGACTGCGGCAAGGTGGACGTTCTGCCGCTGAAGATCGAGGGCGACGAGGTATGGATCGATCTTGATTGAGATCGGGTTGTCTCAACTTCGGGCAGCAAAATATAGAAGAAATTGATTTTGCATGAGCAAACTTTCCACGTTGTTTCCACTCAAATGTTGTGTCGGGTCGCTTGGACCGGGTGGTTATGCGGACCCGCCGACAGGAGACAGTGATTATGAGACGAGTCCTACTGGGTGCATTTGCGTTGGTCGTTGTACTCGGAATGGCGAACAGTTCGGAGGCGCAGCATCGCCACCGGCACTGCTGGTGGCACCATCACCACCGGGTTTGCCGCTATCGTTGAGGGCCAGAGAAGTGAAACGTTGCAGAGAGCCCGGCCAATGGCCGGGTTTTTTGCTGCGGCAAACTTCCGCAGCGATCACAGAACCAAAAGGGTGCACTTCCGTACCCGGAAGAATCCGAAAAGGTGCGGCCTGTGGAGAAACTTCTGGCGACCTTTACGGTCTATCTGAATCAAAGCATGAAAGGAACTCGGGCTGGCCCGAACGCAGGAGGCGCGCGATGAACACCTGGTGGGGAACTAATAGCACGTCCGTCCGCAGGTTCCTGCTGCTCGGAGCGCTTGCGGTTGGTTGGCTCGTAATTGCGCTGGCGACGGTGGGATAGAGCGCAGCGGAGTTTATCCGCAGGGGAATGCCTGATAACATTGATGGAGTCCACTCCCAAGGGGAGATTCCATGCAGGCAATTCTGGCGCTCGAGGATGGGCGCATCTTTCGCGGCCGAGCCTTCGGCGCGCCGGTGGAGCGCGTAGGTGAGGTCGTTTTCAATACCTCGCTGACCGGATACCAGGAAATCTTTACCGACCCATCCTATGCGGGACAGATCGTCGTCCTGACCAACCCCCACATCGGGAACTATGGGACGTCGCCGAGTGATGCGGAGTCGGCGAGGCCATATATCGAAGGGCTGGTCGTGCGGGAGTTTTCACCCTTCGCTTCGAACTGGCGTTCGACCGAAGTTGCCGACGAATATCTGGAGCGCAGCGGCGTTCCGGTGATCGCAGAGATCGATACCCGCGCGGTGGTGCGGCATCTGCGGGCGAATGGATGTCTGCGTGGCGTGATCTCAACGAACGTGGACGATGTCGCCGCGCTGGTGGCGAAGGCGCGCGCGCACAAAACCATGGCAGGCACGGATCTCGCTAGCATAGTGACGACCGAGAAGCCATACGAGTGGAGCGCGGATGAGGCTCGGAATCAGACCGGAGACGGGTTGTTGCCCGCGGAAGATGCTGCGGCAGCGGAGCCGATGCATGTCGTCGCCTATGACTACGGCATCAAGCAGAACATCCTGCGCATGCTGGCGCGAGAGAACTGCCGCGTGACGGTGGTTCCGGCGACGACTCCCGCGAGCGAGGTTCTGGAGATGAACCCGGACGGCGTGTTCTTCTCAAACGGCCCCGGCGATCCGGAACCGCTGGAATATGCCGTTGAAAACATCCGCGAGCTCAAGGGCAAGAAGCCGATGTTCGGGATCTGCCTGGGGCATCAGTTGTTCGGGCTGGCGCTGGGCGGCAAGACGTACAAGCTGAAGTTTGGGCACCACGGCGGGAATCATCCGATCAAGAATCTCGAGACCGGCAAGGTGGAGATTACGTCGCAGAACCACAACTTCAATGTGGATCCGGCGTCGCTGCCGGAGGACGTCGTGCAGACGCACGTCAACCTGAACGACAACACGCTGGCGGGACTGAAGCACAAGAGCGATCCGATGTTCAGCGTGCAGTATCACCCGGAGGCGAGCCCGGGGCCGCATGATTCGCATTATCTGTTCCGGGACTTCAGGAAGATGATGGAGGCGTGGAAGAAGTAGATGCCGCGCAGAGATGACATTTCGAAGATTCTGGTGATTGGCTCGGGGCCGATTGTGATTGGGCAGTCGGCGGAGTTTGATTACTCGGGCACGCAGGCGTGTAAGGCGCTGAAGGCCGAGGGGTATGAGGTCGTGCTGGTGAACTCGAACCCGGCGTCTATCATGACCGACCCGGAGATTGCTGATCGCACCTACATCGAACCGCTGACGCCGGCGTACCTCGAGGAGATTTTGCGCGTCGAGGCGGAATCATTGGACGCGAGCAGAGGCAAGTTCGCTGTACTGCCAACGGTGGGCGGCCAGACGGCGCTTAACCTTGCGGTCGATATGGCCGACAAGGGAGTGCTCGACAAGTACGGCATCGAGCTGATCGGCGCGAAGCTGGAGGCGATCAAGAAAGCCGAAGACCGGTTGCTGTTCAAGGATGCGATGAACCGCATCGGCCTCGACATGCCGAAGTCGAAGCTTGTGAACAATATTCGCGATGGCTTGGAGTTTTCCGGTGTGCTCGGGTTCCCGGTGGTCATCCGGCCGAGCTTTACGCTGGGCGGGTCGGGCGGCGGCATTGCCTACAACCGCGAAGAGCTGATGGAAATTCTGTCGCGCGGGCTGGATCTTTCGCCGGTGCACGAGTGTCTGCTCGAAGAGAGCGTACTCGGGTGGAAGGAATATGAGCTCGAGGTTGTCCGCGACCTGAAGGACAACGTCGTGATCATCTGCTCGATCGAAAACTTCGATCCGATGGGTGTGCACACGGGAGATTCCATCACCGTTGCGCCGGCGCAGACGCTGACGGACCGCGAGTATCAGAGGATGCGCGATGCGGCGATTGCGGTGATTCGGGAGATTGGCGTCGAGACCGGCGGAAGCAATGTGCAGTTCGCCGTGAACCCGCAGAACGGGCGCATGACGGTGATCGAGATGAACCCGCGCGTGTCGCGCAGCTCCGCGCTGGCGTCGAAGGCAACGGGCTTTCCGATTGCGAAGATTGCGGCGCGGCTGGCGGTGGGCTACACGCTGGACGAGCTCCAGAACGACATCACCAAAGCGACGCCTGCGTGCTTTGAGCCGACGATCGACTACGTTGTCTGCAAGATTCCGAAGTGGCAGTTTGAGAAGTTCCCCGGCGCCGACGAGACGCTGGGGCCGCAGATGAAGTCTGTGGGCGAGGTGATGGCGATTGGGCGCACGTTCAAAGAGGCGCTGATGAAGGCCGTGCGCTCGCTCGAGACGGGGAAGAAGTCTGGAGCCGACGGGATCGATCCGCGCAGGTTGCGGCAGCGGCTGGTGACGCCATCGCCGGAGCGGCTGGCCTATCTGCGCTATGCCTTTGAGACGGGTATGAGTGTGCGCGAGGCGGCTCGGCTCTCGGGCATGGACCCCTGGTTCCTGCACCAGATGAAGATGATCGCCGACGAGCTGCAGAAGGTGGAGTTCGCCGGATTCGACGGGCTTGAGGCGCACGATCTGCAGGCCGCCAAGCGCATGGGGCTTTCGGATGAAAGATTGGCCGCAGTGCTGGGACGCGATGGACGCGACGGTGCGGCGGAAGTTCGTGCGCTGCGCGAAAGGCTTGGCGTTCGCCCCGTGTTCAAACTTGTGGATACATGCGCGGCGGAGTTCGAGAGCTTCACGAATTACCTGTACTCCTGCTACGACGAAGAGAACGAGGCGATGCCCACGAAGAAGAAAAAGATCATCATTCTCGGCTCGGGACCGAACCGCATTGGGCAGGGCATTGAGTTCGATTACTGCTGCTGCCACGCGGCGTTTGCGCTGCGCGATGACGGTTACGAGACCATCATGGTCAACTGCAACCCGGAGACCGTCTCGACCGACTATGACACCAGCGACCGGCTGTACTTTGAGCCGCTGACCTTTGAGGACGTGCTGGCTGTCTACGAACACGAGGCCTCAAGCGGTGCGGACATCGGCATGATCGTCCAATTCGGTGGACAGACGCCGTTGAATTTGGCTCTTCCGCTGAAGGCCGCGGGCGTTCCGATCATTGGGACGTCACCCGAGTCCATCGATCTTGCGGAAGACCGCAAACGGTTTGGAAAACTGATTGAGGAGCTTGGCATCCCGCAGCCGCCGGGAGCGATCGCGACCAGCGTCGACGAGGCGATCGCAGGGGCTCGCAAGGTGGAGTATCCGGTGCTGGTGCGGCCAAGCTATGTCCTCGGCGGGCGGGCGATGGTCATTGCGTATGACGACGCCGAGGTGGTGCGGTATATGACCACCGCGATTGAGTACTCGCAGGAGCGGCCGGTGCTGATCGATCACTTCCTGGAAGATGCGCAGGAGGTCGACGTCGACGCGCTCTGTGACGGCAAGGACGTGGTGATTGCCGGGATCATGCAGCACATCGAAGAGGCCGGCGTGCACTCAGGTGATTCCTCTTGCGTATTGCCTGCGGTCGATCTGTCGAAAGAAGTGATGGAGACGCTGCGGGCGTACACGCGGAAGCTGGCGCTGGCGCTGAACGTTGTGGGGCTGGTGAATCTGCAGTTCGCGGTGCAGCGTGGCAAGGTGTTTGTCATCGAGGTCAATCCTCGCGCTTCGAGAACAGTTCCGTACGTGTCGAAGGCAACCGGCGTGCAGCTGGCGAAGGTGGCTTCGCGATTGATGACGGGCAAGACGTTGCGTGACCTGCTGCCGGAGCAGGTGGCCAGCGGCGAAGATCTCGACACCGGCGAGCACTTCTTTGTGAAGTCGCCGGTATTTCCGTGGGGTAAGTTCCACGGTGTCGATCCTGTGCTCGGACCAGAGATGCGCTCAACGGGTGAGGTGATGGGCGTCGCGACCACATTTGGCGAGGCGTTCGCCAAGGCGCAGATGGCGGCAGGACTGTATCTGCCGACAGGCGGCACGGTCTTCTTCAGCGTGAACGATCACGACAAGCGCAACGTGGCAGCGCTGGCGCGGCGATTCGTCGACATGGGATTCAAGCTGGTTGCAACCTACGGAACCGCCGCGGTGATTGAGGGCGCGGGACTGCAGGTGGATCGCGTATACGCCGTGAAAGAGGGCCGGCCGAATCCGGTTGACCTCATCAAGGGCGAAGGCATTCAGCTCATCATCAATACGCCGCAGGGACAGGACCGCGTGTTTGACGAGCAGGCGATTCGCCGCGCGGCGGTTGCCGCGCGAGTGCCAACGATCACCACGATGGCTGCCGCGAAGGCCGCGGCCGACGGGATCGAGGCGCTGCAGAGAGGCGAGTACCACGTGAGCTCGTTGCAGGAGCTGCATGCGGCGAGAGAAGCGGTGACGGCCTGATGCTGCTGGAGGGGTTGTTCATTCCGGTGATGACGCCGTTTTATGCGGACGGCGCATGCTATTGGCCAAAGCTGGAGCACAATGTGGACCGCTACTCGCGGACGCCGGCAGCGGGAATGGTGGTGCTGGGGCCGCGAAGCGAGGCGAGCGGCCTGAGCGATGAGGAGCGGCGCGAGTCGTTGCGCGTCGCCGGCCAGGCGGCGGCGAAGGAAAAGGTGCTCGTCGCCGGCGCGGGAGCGGAGAGCGTTGCCGGTGCGGTGAAGATTGTTGACCAGGCGGCAGAGGCGAAGTTTGATGCCGTGTTGCTACCGGCGCCGAAGGGATGGCAGCGGCTGCTGCGTACCGGATCAAGCGGCTCGCTGGCGCAGGTCGAGCTGTTCTTCCGGGCTGTCGCGGATCGATCGGCGTTGCCGGTTTTGCTTTGGAGCGATCCTCGCGATGGAGCGTTCGAGCTTCCCGCGGATTTGGTGGGAGAACTGGCAAACCATCCAAAGGTGATTGGAATCATGGATGTCGGGCTGGATGCAGACCGTCTGAAGCAGATTGCCGCTGCAACGCGCGATGTAAAGCGCGAGATCACGGTGACGACGGTATTTGCGGCGGTCACGAGCAGGATGCTTGAGGTGACGGCCGAAGGGGAAGCCACTTTCGTTGCGGCGGATGCGCTTTCGAGCGGAGGAGCATCGGTCGCGGTTGCGCCCCCGAAGCCGACGCTGAAGACCCGCACCAAGACGGTCGGATTTCAAGTCATCGGCGCAGGCAGAGCGAGTGTGGGGGTGGATTTGCTCGAAGCCGGGGTGCAGGGGGTGGTGCCGGAGCTGGCCGCGTGTGCTCCGCAGGGATGTCATGAGGTCTGGGCGGCGTTCAAGGATGGCGATCCCAAGCTCGCGAGGCTGAAGGCAGAACGGCTGCGCGAGGCGGATGTTGTGATCGAGGAGCTTGAGGTTGCGGGCGTGAAGTATGCCTGCGATTTGAATGGATACTATGGCGGACCGCCGAGATTGCCGCGAGTGGGACTGACCGCCGAGGAGAAGCGGCGGGTGGAACGGGCGCTCGCCGAGGTGAGGAACTAGGCCGGACCCCTCCCCCGGCAAATTTGTGCAAAGTCTTCAAAGCAGATATTTTAGGGGTGGACTTGTGTCCAAAGTGCGACATGGGTGCGGTGAATTGCGCACAAGCCCTAGCCGGGCCCGGCCGCACCGGTCGCAGTGCCGGGCAACTTAGCGGCGGGCGATGGAGATCTTGGCGCGCGCCTGAGCGGCCTCCGGGCTGTTGGGATAGCGCTGGATGAGAGCGCGGTACTCGCGGATGGCGGCTTCGTTCTGGTGCATGGCGACGAGCGCGTCGCCCTTATGAAGGTGCGCCGCTGGGATCTTGGAGTTGTCCGGATAGTGTTCCAGGACGTGGTCGTAGTTCTTGATGGCGGAGGCAGGCTTGCCGCCACGGAGGTCCATTTCACCGAGGTAGTAGTAGGCGTTGCCGGCGAGATTGTCATCGGGGTAGGCGCCGATCAGCTCCTGAAACTCGGAGCCGGCGAGCGAATTTTTGCCGGACATGTAGTCGCCGTAGGCTGTGCGGTACATATCAGCGGCTGTGGGGCCACCGGCGGCGGCGCCTGGTTGAACGGCGAACGACTGCTGCGTGGACCCGCCGGTCATCGAGCTGAGCGGCGTTCCCGGATTGGGCTTTCCGGCGGGCGCGGTGTTGTTGAGGGGAGCTGACGGCTGTGTCGACGGAGCGGGAACCGGTGGGCCGCCTGCGGAAGCGCTTCCGGGAAGATTGCTGAGCGCGGCATTGGTCGTTTGCTGCGAGGCCTGGATATCGCCGAGGGACTTCTCGATGCGGGCGAGGCGGGCGCGCAGCTCATCGAGGGAGTCGTTGAGCGACTGCACCTGGCCAGAGAGCTGATCGCTCTTCTGTCCGGAAGCGTCCTGCAGGTTCTGCATCTTCACCTGGAGGCCATTGACGACGACCGACATCTTGTTGACCGAGTCGGCGGTCTGCTGGACGAGATCTTTGAGCACGCCCCAGCGCTCATCGCTGGTTTGTTGGAGCCGCGCGACGGCGTCCTGCAGCTGCTGCACCTGGGTCTGCAGCTGGATGATGTCCTTATTCACGGCGTGCGCCGGAAGGGCGGCACCGAGGAGAAGGAATCCAGCGAGAGTGACGGGGATGAGGCGGGCGCGGCGTGGCATGGCGGTGACTCCTGACGTTCCCTCCGGGCTGAAGCCGGGAGAGTCTTCGGCGATTCTGTGGACGGGCTGAAATCCGTCCCCTTCAAAACCTCAAGTCTACAAGGCGAAAGGCCGCGCGTCTGAGGAGACGGCGCGGCCTTTGGTCAGTGGCGGGTTAGCGGTCGATGTTGAACTGGGCACGACGGTTTTGCTGCCAGCAGGATTCGGTCTCTTCGGTGCAGAATTGCCGCTCCTTGCCGTAGCTGACGACGCGGATGCGGTCGGCGTTGACGCCAGCGGCAACGAGGGCCTGTTTGGCTGCGTTGGCGCGGTTTTCGCCGAGGGTGATGTTGTATTCGGCCGAACCGCGATCGTCGCAGTAGCCGGCGATGAGGACCTTAATGTTGGGATGAGCGTTGAGATAGGTGGCGGCAGCGGTGACAGAGGCCTCATCGGCGGGCCGGATGTCATAGCTGTCGTAGTCGAAGAAGAGATCTTTGACGGCGCCATGGAAGGCCGCGTCAGAGATGTCGGACTCGTTGATGTTGCCGGTGTTGGGAACCGTTGGGACGTTCACGGTGACGCGAACGTTGGCTTCGGCGGTGCCGCCATCCCCTTTGGCGAGGAGGTGGAAGTTCGTGGAGCTGGCGGGTGTCACGGTCTGGGTGCCGTTGTTGGGCACGGGGCCGATGCCGTCGATGGAGACCGAGTTGGCGTTCGTGGTGCGCCAGTTGAGGACGACGGATTGTCCCTGGTCGACGGTGGTCGGATCCGCGCTGAGGGTAGCTGTCGGCGCGGCTGCCGAAGTTTCCGGCGGCAGAGCCGAGGGTGGCGGCAGAGTGTTCGCTTTCTTATGGCAGCCTGTGACAGCGAGCAGAGCGATCGATGCGCTGAAGAAAATTGCCGACAGCTTATGCGTTGGGGAGGTTTGTCGTGAGATCATCCTTGTCCTCGTTTGGGCTCGCAGCCGAGCAGCTTTAGTTTATGACCCGAGATGATGCGCTGTATCTGGCCGGGAACATGCGACGTTACCGCCAGCTCCAGTTCGGCATATCGGCGCCGGGCCCGGTGAGAGCTCGCTTCTGCGTACCGTCGGCGAGCATGGTCATGATGCGGGTGTGGTCAGCACGCCCGTCAGGAGAGTTGGCATAGACAAGATGCATGCCGTCGGGCGACCACGACGGGAAGTCGCAGCGGCCGGAGTCGTGGGTGAGCTGAATCCACTTCTTGGTAGCGATCTCCATCACGTAGATGTCCTGTCCGCCGGGAGCGCCGGGCCCGTATTTGCGGTCCCAGGCGAAGGCGATGAACTGGCCGTTGGGGGACCACGAGGGTGACGTGGCGTAGCCGCCGTCGGTGAGCCGCTGCACGCCGGAGCCGTCGGCCTCCATGATGTAAAGCTGCGGCAGGCCGGTGCGGCCGGAGATCCAGGCGATCTGCGCGCCGGTCTTGGGGTTCCAGGTGGGCGAGACGTCGGGACCGCGGAAGTCGGTGATGCGATGCGCGGCGAGCCCTTGCGGATCGGAGACCCAGATCTCCGGATCGCCGGTGCGCGAGGACGAGAAGGCAAGCTGCTGGCCGTTGGGCGACCATGCGGGCGAGACGTTGGTGCCGCCGACGTTGGCGAAGTTGACGGTGCGGTTCAGCAGCAGAGAGTACATGCCGATCTGGAAGCCGCTGTACTTGCCGAGCTGTGAGAAGGCGACGCGCGAGTTATCCGGCGAGACGCGAGGTGAGATGGCGTAGCCGACGTGCGTGATCTGGTGCGCGTTGGCGCCGTCGTAATCCATCTCCCAGATCTCTTTGTTCTGTCCGCGTTGCTGGACGTAGAAGATCTTGGTCTCGGCGATGCCAGTGGTGCCGCCGCCGAGCCGCGCGATGATCTCGTCGGCGAAGCGGTGGGCGATCTGGCGCGCGTTGTTTTCGCTGGCGGTGTCGGAATACTGGCGTGCGAAGATCTGCGGGTACTGCGTGTTCTTCGCGTCGTCGAGGAAGCCGTTGACGGTGATGCGGCCGCCGTTCACAGCGAAGTTGCCGAAGACGACCATGGCCGCGTTGGCCGGAGCGCCGGCCCACTGGGCAAGATGAATCTCCGACTGGCTGCCGGGCGTTCCCTGCGGCGCCATGTCCTTGGAGACGATATCGAAGAGACCGGCGTTGGAGAGATCGGCGTAGAGAGTGGAATCAAAGACCGTCTTGTCAGGCAGCGTACCGGGGTCGGCGCTTGTCGGTTTGAAGTTGGCGACGGCGAGCCGGAGTTTGCTGGCTCCGGTCTGAGTCTCAAGATGCACCCAGTCCTGCGCATGAAGATTGGGGGTAATAAGGAGCGCAGCGAAGAAAGCGGCCAGAAGCGTGATCGGGGCGAGAAGACGACGGCTTTGTTTGGCGAGGGGTCCACCGGGTCGGGGGCCAATTTGCATCGTATTGAGACCTTCTTCTTTGAGTGTAGATGGAAAATGCGGAAAATCGTAGTGGATTTTATGGTCCTTTGTAGTCAAAGGTGAATTCCACGGTTATGTGATCGTAGCCCTCGGGAAGCGGACCGAAGTCCTCGATGCGTTCGAGCGCGTGGACCGCAGAGGAATCGAGCGTGGGCGACCCGCTTTTTGTTTCGATGCGGACGTTCTGGGGCACGCCGTCGCGGTTGATATCGAAGAGTAAGGTAACGCTTTTTCCCTTCGAGGTCGCGGGGTCGGCCTCCTGCGTGTACCAGTGCTGGGAGACGGTACTGCTAATGATTTGGAGATAGTAGGCGTAGCGGTTGCCGAAGACGCGGTCCTGGACGGTGGCCATCGCTGTTCCGTTCTTGAGCTGGCTGATGGCTTCAGGAAGCTGCGTGGCAGATTCGCCGCTTGTTGCCTTCTTCGTTGGGGGCGTCGGCTGCGGATGCTTGGGCGGTGTGGGCTGCTCGATGGGCGCGACCTTGGGCGGCGTCTTCGGGGTCTTCTCCTTGATGAGGACGTCGGTGGGTTTCGGTGGCGGCTGGGTGGCTTCCTTGGGCGGAGGCTTCGGCGCCGGGGTGACGTTGTCGCTGGCGAGAACGGATTTCTCGACGGGCGCGACCTTCGACGGCAGCGGAATCGCCGACACCATGGAGGCCTGGATGGCGCCGACCGTGGATGCATCCTCACCCCAGTGCTCGACGTGGCCGGGGACGTAGATGGCCATGGCGGCGAGACATGCGCCGACGAGAATGTGAAGGCCGACGGCCCGCGCAAACCCGCTGCCGAAATGGTCGGGATTCTGATCGTCGAGGCTGGCGAAGACGCTCATGGATGCGTGGGCGTTAGGGGTTCGTCGAGTCGATGGGCCGCGTGACGATGCTGATGTTGGTGATGCCGGCCTGCTTGACGGCGTCCATCACGGAGGCGAAGGCGCCGAAGGGAACCTTCTGATCGGCGCGCACGAAGACGACGCGCTTGGCGTCGTTATGCGTGGAGGACGAGAGCAGGCGCGGGAGGTCGTGGACGTTGACCGGCTTGTCCTGCAGGAAGACGTTCTGGTCCTTGTCGATGGTGACGACGAGATGCTCTTCGCTGATCTGGTTGACGGTGCGGGTCTGCGGGACGGCGACCTCGATGCCGGACTGCAGGACAGGCGCGGTAACCATGAAGATGAGCAGAAGGACGAGGACGACGTCGACGAGCGGCGTGATGTTGATGTCGGAGAGCGCGGACTGGGTGCGGCCGTTTGCGGTGAATGCCATGACTCAGGGCCTCCGGCGCGCTTCTTCGTAGGGCGGCGGCGTGGCGTGCGTCACCAGCGCGGCGTTCTCGATGGCGTTGAGGAGCTCGCGGCCGAAGTCGTCCATGCGGGCGGCGAACTCCTTGAGGCGCTGCGTGAGCTGGTTGTAACCGATGACCGCGGGGACGGCGACGACGAGGCCGGCGGCGGTGGTGATGAGGGCTTCGGAGATGCCGGGGGCGACGGCGCGCAGCGTGGCAGCGCCGGCGGTGCCGAGACCGTGGAAGGCGTCGATGATGCCCATGACGGTGCCGAATAGGCCGACGAAGGGAGCGCACTGCGCGGTCGTGGCGAGCCAGGTCATGCGGCGCTCCATGATAGTGAGGGACTCGGAGGCCGCGGTCTGAGCGGCGCGCTCCAGCGCCTGCGGATTGGGCGGCGTGCCGCGGCCGCCGGCCTGGCGCTGGTATTCATCGTGGATTTCGTGGAAGACGGCGACGAGCGGCGAGGGCTTGAACTGGTCGGCGATGGCGGCGATCTCGGACAGGCGGCCGGACTTGCGGAAGGCGCGCAGGAAGCGTTTCGATTGAACGTTGGCCTCGTTGAAGGCGCGCCACTTGGTGATGATGATGGCCCAGGAGACGATGCTGGCGATCAGCAGAATGCCGAGGACCGTCAGAGCGGTCGGTCCGCTGTTGTGGACCATGTCCACAAGCGCATTGGAATGGGGGCCGGCGAGCGGACCTGAGGGAGCTTGTGCGTCCTGCCAAAGGAAGAGAGCGAGGGGGAGGGAGGTCATATGCTCCATTTCAGTGTAAATCCGAGGAACGGGCTGACTGTATTACGAGGGAATTGACATAGATACGGGCAGATTGTTGCGGAGGCGGAACGAGACCGGTGGATTTTGAGGGCTGCTATGCTCTCGGTGAGACTCCGAGATGTTGCTGGAACTGCGCGCGGAAAACTATGCAGTGATCGATCACGCTGTGGCGGAGTTCGGCCCAGGGCTGAACCTGCTGACAGGCGAAACCGGCGCGGGAAAGTCGATCCTGATCGATGCGCTGGTGCTGCTGCTCGGCGGCAAGGCATCGAGCGATGTGGTGCGGTTCGGCGCGGAGAAGGCGGTGGTGGGCTGTGTGTTTGAGTCGACACCGGGCGCCGAAGAGATTCTGGAAGAAAACGGGATTGATCTCGAAGGCGATGAGATTCTGCTGCGGCGCGAGATCGGAGCGAACGGCAAGGGCCGCGTCTTTATCAACAACCAGCCGGCAACGGTGAATGTGCTGCGGCTGCTCGCGCCGGAACTGGCGCTGGTGCACGCGCAGTCGGAGACGCTGGTGGCGTTCGATGCAGCGCAGCAGAGATTGTTGCTGGATCGCTTTGCGGACTTGAGCAGCGATGAGGTGAGCGCGGCGTTTACGAAGTGGCGCGAGGTGTGCGAGCGGATTGAGGAGCTGCGCGCGGCGGAACAGGATCGGCTACGTTTGCTGGACCTCTGGAGCTTTCAGGCCCGCGAGATTGAGGGCGCGGCGATCGTGGATGCGGACGAGGACGCGCGCCTCGAAGCAGAGAAGCGTGTGCTGGCGAATGCAGAGCGGCTGTTCACCGGAGCGAACGCGGCGCTGGACCTGCTGTACGAGGCGGAGGTCTCGGCGGAGTCGCTGCTGGGTGGAGCGCTGAAGCATGTTGAGGATTTGGCCAGATTTGATGAGCGCTTTCGCGAAACGGCCGGCGCGTTGAGTGCGGCCAAGGCAAGTGTGGAAGATGCGGCGGCGACGCTGCGGGATTTTGCGGGCGACGTGACGGCGTCGCCGGAGCGGTTGAGTGAGATTGAAGACCGGCTGGCTGCTCTGGAGCGTCTGAAGCGCAAGTACGCCGCGGGAGCTGGAACTACAGGACTCGCGCAGGTGATCGCGTTCGGCGAAGAGGTGAAAGGAAAGCTCGATGAGCTGGAGAATCGCGAGGTTCGGCTGAAAGAGCTCGAAGTTGAACTGGCTGCGGCGGCGAAGAGCTATCGCGAGTCCGCGAAAAGACTGAGTGAGCAGAGAACAGCGGCCGCGAAGAAGCTGGCGAAGCTCGCGGAGAAGCAGATCAACGAGCTGGCGATGAACGCGAAATTCTCTGTGGACGTGACCGCGGAAGAAGCGGAGCGAGACTGGAGCGCGAGCGGATGGGACCGCGTGGAGGCGCGCATCGCAACGAATCCCGGCGAGCCGCTGAAGCCGCTGGAGGAGATTGCGTCCGGCGGCGAGATGAGCCGCGTGATGCTGGCGCTGAAGGTGGCGGTGGAAGAAGGCGCGGCTGGCGCCGGAAAGCCGGGCAGCAGGAGACGCAAGACGCCGCTGCCGCGCACGCTGGTCTTCGACGAGATTGACATCGGCATCGGTGGACGGGCGGCAGAGGCTGTGGGCCAGAAACTGAAGGCGCTGGCGCGCGGCCAGCAGGTGCTGTGTATAACGCACCTTCCGCAGATTGCGGCGTTTGCCGACCAGCACTTCCTGATCGAAAAGACGGAGCGTCGCGGGAGGACGCAGACCGGCGTTCGCCGGATGGAGCAGAGCGAGCGCGTGGAAGAGATTGCGCGAATGCTGTCGGGCGCCAGCCTGACCGAGACCTCCAGGCGGCACGCCGAGCAGATGCTGGCGCAAAGCCGATAAAGCAACTCAGCGGGGGCGAGCCGTTGTCTGAAAGCAGGAGGCTCGGAGGAACCCATGGCAGAAACCAAGAAATGCGCGCATACGGCCTGCAGCTGCATCTGCACGGATGGCAAGAAATACTGTTCGCAGGTTTGCGAGGACTCGGCGGGAAAGACGTCGTTGGCATGTCATTGCCCGCATGACGGCTGCTCGGGCCACGTTTAGGACGGGTGCAGCGTTGGGCGGCAGGACTGTTCCGGAACGGGAGCAGACGGCGATGACCAACCCAGCGAGTGAGCTCGCTGGGAACCTCGATCTCGACGAGGCCCTGAGGATTGCCGAAGGGCAGCGCTGCTGCACCGTTTGTGGTTCAACGGAAGAGGTGCTTCGCGCGCCGAAGCCGGGTATACTGGAAGACGTGTCCACAACCGTTGCCACGCCCATTGACTCAAGCAATTCAATAGACGCCGCAGCCTCCAAGCGCATCCTGCTTTTGAAGCCGCGCGGCTTCTGCGCCGGCGTGGTGCGCGCCATCGACATCGTGCGAATTGCGCTCGAGACCTTCGGCGCGCCGATCTATGTCCGCAAAGAGATCGTCCACAACAGCCATGTTGTGAACGAGTTAGCGCAGAAGGGCGCGATCTTCGTCAATGAGCTGGACGAGGTTCCGGAAGGCGCGCGGGTGATCTACTCGGCGCACGGCGTCTCGCCGGCGGTGCGGGCGCGGGCCAAGGAGCGCGGGCTGAAGGTGATCGACGCGACCTGCCCGCTGGTGACCAAGGTCCATGTGGAGGCCATCAAGTTCGCCAAGCAGGGCTACTCGCTGATCCTGGTTGGACACCGCGACCATGAAGAGGTTGAGGGCACACAGGGCGAGGCGCCGGACGTGACCCAGGTGGTTTCGACGGCGGCCGAGGTGGAATCGCTGGTGGTGCCGGATCCGGACAAGGTCGCCTACCTGACACAGACGACGCTTTCGCTGGATGAAGCCGGGACGATGATCCAGGCGCTGAAGAAGCGGTTTCCGAACATCGTCGGGCCGCATGCCCAGGACATCTGCTACGCGACCGAGAATCGCCAGACGGCGGTGAAGAACGTGGCGCACGGCGCGGATGTTGTGCTTGTGGTCGGCTCGCGGAACAGCTCGAACTCCAATCGGTTGGTCGAGGTCTCGCGCAATCTTGGAACGAGTTCCTACCTGATTGATAAGGCGGATGATATTCGTCCGGAGTGGCTGGAGAGCGCAGGCAGCGTGGCGATCACGGCCGGAGCTTCCGCGCCGGAGATTCTGGTGCAGGATGTGGTCCGGTTTTTGCAGGGCAAGGGTTTTGGCTCGGTTGAAGAGGTAGAGGTAATGCCGGAGAACGTCCGGTTCGGACTTCCTCCGGAGATCGTGCAGGCGATCGCTGCGGCGCCCAAGCCCGCGGCGGCCGCAGTGTAGGTAAACCCCTTACACGCGTGTCTGAAAGAGGCGCGCAGGTAAGCTTCGAGAACCCGAGAGCGCTTAAAGAAACGGCAAATGAGTACATCTCCCAGAGAGACGAAAGGACCGGCACAGCCTCGATTTGGGCGACTGGACCTCGCGATCGATCATGTTCGCGACGGCATCCAGCGGTCGGTCGGTTGGTTGCTCGGTCAGCAGCACGAAGACGGCTACTGGTGCGGCGAGCTCGAAGCCGACGTGATGCTCGAGGCCGACTACATCTTTCTGCATACGCTTCTGGGGACGGGCGATCGCGGCCGCATGGAGCGCGCGGTCAACGAGATTCTGCGCAACCAGAATGAAGATGGCGGATGGAGCCTGTATCCGGGCGGGCCGTCGAATGTGAACTACGGCGTCAAGTGCTATCTGGCGCTGAAGCTGATGGGCTACACCGCGGACCATCCGGTGATGGTGCGCGCGCGAGAGAAGGTGCTGGAGCTCGGCGGCGTGGTGAACTGCAACACGTTCACGAAGATATACCTCTGCGCTGTGGGACAGTACGAGTACGACGCGGTGCCGGCGGTGCCGCCGGAGATCGTTCTCTTTCCGAACTGGTTTTACTTCAACATCTATGAGATCAGCGCGTGGTCGCGCGCGATCCTCGTCCCGCTTTCCGTCATTTATGCGAAGAAGCCGTTCAAGAAGCTTCCGCCGGAGCAGACGATTGATGAGCTCTTTGTCGGCGGACGGGAGAACGCAAACCTTCATCTGCCGTGGGACCGGGCGCATCTGTTTTCGTGGCGCAACTTCTTCCTGATGTGCGATCGCGTGGCCCACTGGGCGGAGCGTGTGCATCTTCGCCCGCTGCGCAAGATGGCGCTGAAGAAGGCCGAGCGCTGGATGCTCGATCACTTTGAACGCTCCGACGGTCTGGGCGCGATCTATCCAGCCATGCTGAACGCGATTGTCGCGCTGAAGTACCTGGGCTACTCGGAGAGCGATCCGCAGTTCATTCGGGCGATGGACGAGTTCGAGAAGCTGGGCATCGACAGCCCGGACGGACAGCCGGGATATCCGGTTCCTACGTTCCGCATGGCGCCCTGCTTCTCGCCCGTGTGGGACACGGCGCAGGTGCTTTCGACGCTGGGCGAGTGCTGCGTTCCGCGCACCGATCCACGCCTGATTAAGGCAGCGGACTGGCTGCTCTCGAAGGAGATTCGCTACAAGGGCGACTGGTCGCACAACGTGAAGATCGCCGACCCAAGCTGCTGGTGCTTCTTCTTCAATAACGACCATCAGCCGGATGTGGACGATACCGGCGAGGTGCTGCTGGGGTTGAAGGCCGTCGACAATCCGCGCGAGCGCTACCAGTATGAGGTGACGCAGCGCGCGATCGAGTGGGTCTTTGCCATGCAGTGCAAGAGCGGCGGGTGGGCGTCGTTCGACAAGGACAATACGAAGAAGATTTTCGAGTCGATTCCGTTCGCTGATCACAACGCGATGATCGATCCGCCGACGGTTGACATTACGGGCCGCATCCTCGAGATGCTGGCCAACTACGGCTACACGCGGCGGGACAAGCGCGTCGAAAAAGCAATTCGCTTTATCCTGCGCGAGCAGGAGCCGGATGGAAGCTGGTTCGGCCGCTGGGGCGTGAATTATCTGTATGGCACTTTCCTCGCGCTGCGCGGGTTGGAGGCGATGGAGTTCGGCTACAACGAGCCCGCTGTGCAACAGGCCGCGGAGTGGATTCGCATGGTGCAGAATCCGGACGGCGGATGGGGCGAGACCGCCGGGACCTACGACGATCCGTCGCAACGCGGCGTTGGGCCGTCGACGCCGTCGCAGACCGCGTGGGCGCTGCTCGGGTTGCTCGCGGCAAACGACACGCGTTCCGACTCGGTCGCAAAGGGCATCCGCTGGTTGATCGAGCGGCAGCACGAGGACGGAAGCTGGGACGAGCTGATGCCCGGCCGCAACGGCGAGAGCTATTACACGGGCACCGGATTCCCGCGTGTGTTTTATCTGGGCTATCACCTGTACAAGCAATACTTCCCGTTGCTGGCGCTTTCGACGTACGACAAGGCGATGCGGCGGGAACAGGCCGAGGAGGCTGCAGCATGATGATGCATTGGCTGGCGACAAAGCATCTCGGCGCTGCGATTGGAATGGTGTTCTCGGTTATGGCCGCGCTGCTTGGTTTTGTCGCTCAGCGAAAGGCAAAGAGGGGAGAGCCCAAGCCTTACTTTGCCGGATGGGTTTTGCCGGCCGCCGTTGCAGTGATGGTTGCGGGTTGCGCTCTTTTGTGTGTCGCGCAGATTTAGCGCGGAATCGTTTTTTTAGGAGTTTGACTGATGGCTGTACCGATTTCCCAGGCATGGACTGTGGCGACATACGTCCTGAAGCAAAAGCTGAAGGGGCGCAAGCGGTATCCGCTGGTGCTGATGCTGGAGCCGCTGTTTCGCTGCAACCTCGCGTGCGCGGGCTGCGGCAAGATTCAGTATCCGCCGCACATCCTGAAGGCGCAGCTGACGCCGGAGCAGTGCTTCCGGGCGGTCGAGGAATGTGGCGCGCCGATGGTCTCCATCCCCGGCGGAGAGCCGCTGCTGCATCCGCAGATGCCGGAGATCGTCGCTGGTCTAGTGGCGCGCAAGAAGTACGTGTACATGTGCACGAACGCGCTGCTGCTGAAAGAAAAACTTCACCTCTTTACGCCGTCGAAGTACCTGAGCTTCTCCGTGCATCTCGATGGCGAAAAGGAACACCATGACTTCGCCGTCTGCCGCGAAGGCGGATGGGACATCGCGATGGAAGGCATCAAAGCCGCGGTGGCCGCGGGATTCCGGGTGACGACGAACACCACTCTCTTCGACGGCGCCGATCCGAACTCAGTGCGGCGGCACTTCGATCAGCTGATGGAAGCCGGCGTCGAATCGATGATGGTCTCGCCGGGCTACACGTACGACAAGGCTCCCGACCAGCAGCACTTCCTGGGCAAGGCGCGGTCGCGCAAGCTGTTCCGCATGATCCTCTCGAACCGCAAAAAGAGCTGGGAGTTCAACACGCATCCGTTGTTCAGCGAATACCTGATGGGCAAGCGCGACTTCGAGTGCACGCCCTGGGGCATGCCCGCGTACTCGATCTTCGGATGGCAGAAGCCGTGCTATCTGCTGCAGGACGGTTACGCCGACACCTACCAGGAATTGCTCGACGCGACCGAGTGGGCCGAGTACGGCGCGAAGAGCGGCAATCCGCGCTGCGCGAACTGCATGGTGCACTCCGGCCACGAAGCGAGCGCCGTGGATTACAACTTCGGCTCGATCAAGGGATTTTTGACGACGGCGGCGAAGTACATGTTCAAGCCGATGTACGAAGACGACGGCGCGATGAAGATGCTGAACGAGTGGAAACCCGCGGGACATGGGCCGCTGGTGCATATCGATGGAACACCGACGCCGGTCGTCGTGACAACATCAGTGAACGAGAACATGACCAGCGTGGCGGGAGATTGACGAATGTCGACGGCACAGCAAGAGCACGGAAAGATTGAGCAGTTGCAGCACGCAAGCGCCGACGAGCTTGAAGTTATGGCAGGCCGCGAACGCGAGAACCTCGAAGGCTGGGTTCCGGATCTGGCGAGCGAGGCCGAGGTTCGCGAGGCTCTCGAAAAAGCATTCGATTATCGCGGCGACATCACGATCACGCGGCGCGACGGCACGGTCGTCGAGGGTTACCTCTATGACCGTCGCAATGGAAGGACGCTTGTCGATTCCGTTGTGCGAATTATTCCGACCCCCAAAGAGGGCGCCCCGACCGAGCGCCTGATGATTGCCTACAGCGATGTGGCCGCGCTCAAGTTCAGTGGCCGCGATACGGCTGCCGGCAAGAGCTTCGAGGCCTGGGTGAAGAAGTACTGGGACAAGAAGGCTGCCGGTGAGAAGAATATCGGGATCGAGGCGGAGAAGCTCGATTAGAGAATGAGACTGTTCATCACCGGTGCGACCGGCTTCGTCGGCTCGCATGTAGCGCGGCTTGCAGCGGAGCAGGGTGCGGAGCTTCGGCTGCTGACGCGCAAGACTTCGAAAACTGAGAATCTGCCGAAGAACGCAGAGCTGGTGCAGGGAGATCTGCGCGACCCGACCGCATTTGCTGCCGCACTGCGCGGTTGCGAGGCGCTGATTCATGTGGCCGCAGATTACAGGCTGTGGGTGCCTGATCCGGCCGAGATGTACAAGGCCAACGTCGAAGGCACGCGCGAGCTCTTGCGGCTGGCGCGCGAGGCTGGCGTGCGACGCGTTGTGTACACCTCGAGCGTGGCCACGGTGGGCTTTGCGCCTCCGCGCAACGGTCAACACGTTATCGTCGATGAAGAGACACCGGTGAGCGAAGCCGACATGATCGGCCACTACAAGCGCTCGAAGTGGCTGGCCGAGCAGGAAGCGCTTGCAGCGGCGCGCGTGGGACAGGAGGTCATCCTCCTGAACCCGACGACACCCGTAGGCGCAATGGATGTGAAGCCGACGCCGACCGGACGCATCATCGTCGATTTTCTGAATAAGAAATTTCCTGCGTACGTCGAGACAGGTTTGAATCTGGTCGATGTCGAAGAGATTGCGCGAATGCATCTCACCGCGCTGGAGCGCGCGCGCTTTGGCGAGCGCTACATTCTCGGTGGCGAAAACCTCACGCTGAAGCAGATTCTCGACCGGCTTGCGACCATCACTGGCCTGCCGTCGCCGACGATGAAGGTTCCGCATTTCGTTGCGATGGCTTTTGCGTTCTTCGATGAGACGATTACCGGCAACCTGCGTGGGAGGGAGCCGCGCGCGACCGTCGAAGCCGTGCGAATGGGGAAGAAGATGATGTGGGCGAGCTCGGCCAAGGCAGAGCGCGAGCTTGGCTGGCGCGTGTTGCCAGTCGATGCTGCGTTGCGCAGCGCGGTGCAGTGGTTCGTTGCGAACGGCTATGCGCCAAGGCCGCCGAAGTTATCGCTCTGACTGTTTAATCGCCGTGAAAGCCGGCCCGTTGAAAGGCGACGGCGACTTCCGGATTGCGCGCGAACGTGGACCACACAAATCCTGTGCGGAGATTCTCAGCCATGAGCACGGTGATGCCAAGATCGATGCCGAGGCAATCCGGGTCATACCACTGCGCCTGCGGATGAAACGCGTCGCAGAATCCGTAACGGCCCCACGCCTTCTCGCCGTAGTTCTGCTTCAACGCCTGCAGAACGTGAAGGCATGCATCGGGCACAAACGCGAGGCTGCCGCCGGCGGCGCAGGGAACCACCGAGCCGTCGATCCCACCGAAGCCTTTCGCGATTTCGGCCGGCGTGGGATCGGGTTTGTGCGAGCCCGGGCCACCCCAAGCGGTGTACCCGTGCTGCGAGTCGGAGGCGGTGATGCCCCAATAGTCCGGCGAGTACGGCGTGCCGAGGCCGATGCAGAAGGCCTCGTGTGCCTTGGTTGCGATGACGGAGTTCTGAAAGTAGTTGGCAAACTTGTCGCGCTTATGGCGGAAGTCGAAGTACGCCTGGCTGTACTGATGCACGAAGAGCGGATCGTTCGCGGAGATGTACGTGAAGTCCTGGAAGTGCATGATGGGCCGCGACCACGCGTCCCAGCTTTCGGCGGGAATGGGATGCGTGGGCGAGCCGAGCGCGAGCAGATACATCATCATCAGCTCGCAGTAGTGATTCCAGCGGCCCCGCTCGAAGTTGCCATTGCGCCACGCCATGGCGAACATGTCACCGCCATTGAGCATCCACGGCCAGTCGACACGGTCGTAGATGCCTGTCGCGAGGTCGCGAATCTCGCGGTCGCGATGGAAGTGGGCGCGTGCTGTGAGCACGCCGCAGAGCAGGAGCGCCGTGTCGATGGGTGAGACCTCGCTGTGGTCCCACTGTTGGCCGGTTTCGATGTCGTTGAAGTGAACAAAGAAGCCGTGATTGTTGGCGAGCGTGTCGTGATGAAAGCGCAGTGTGGTTCGCACGCGCTCGAGCACAGTTGCATGTGGAATGAAGCGGCGGTGATCGGCAATGCAAAGCGCGGTGAGACCGAAGCCGGTCGCGGCGATCGACGCCATGCGGCGTGGATCGCGCATTCCCGGAGCGGCGAAGGCCTTGGCGCGATCGAGAACCTGGCCGGTGGTCGGACTGCCTTGGTCGAGAAAGAACATGCAGGCTCGCCGCTCGAGCTCATCGAGAAAGCTGTTGTCCCCGGCGGTCAGTTTGTAAGCGGCGGTCTCGGCTCCGGAGGCCACCCGCTCTTGCGCGCGCAGCACGGCAGGAAGCGCCGGCAGTGCGGCGCTGGAGGCGAAAAGCTTCAGAAGGCGTCGGCGATTCATCCTGGTTATTGGACGTTTCACTTGCCAATGAGGACGACGGCCAAACCGTGAGGCGGCACCGTGACATCGAGTTTGCCGTTATGGAGGTGAGTATGCTCGGCCGGAGCCATCGCACCGGCGGCCCGCAGTTGATCGATCTGCTGCTGGGTCAGATCGCCCGGCGGCCGCCCCATGGCGTTGAACGTCTTAATAACGTTGCCGTGATCGTCGTCCACACGCCAGATCTCGACGGACGCACTCTGCGGCACGTGCTGGAGCGAGATGCTGAACGCCTTGGATGGTTCGGCGGGACCGGACGGCATGGTGTACCGCGGGCCGACGCCGTCCGGCGGAGCGTAGTCCCACAGCGCGAGCGCAACGCGATGGTCGGGCCCCGTTGTGGCCAGCGCGGAATCGGAGTCGACGGCGATGCGTTCCGTGCCGAGCTTGTGCAACGCGCGGAAGACATTCAGTGATGGCTTGGGGATCTCGTCGGCGGCGACAAGGCCGAAGCCGCCGTAGAAAGGAGTCCGCACCACCCCCTGCTCTTCGAAGACGTCGGAGAACGCCCAGTAGGCCATGTTGCTCACCAGTCCGTCGCACTGGCGGATGGTGTTCGCGAGCCACGGTCCCATGTAATCCGTGTCGGTCACGTTGGGCTCGTTGGCGTAGCTGGCGTTGTATTCAGAGAAGATGAGCGGCAGGTGAGGGAAGGGCGAAGCCGCGATCTGATCGTGAACCTTCTTTACCGCGCGATAGACCATCTGGTCGCGCGGAATGTGTTCGTCGGTGCCGAAGACATCGTGCGCGGTATCGTTGGCGTAGACATGCGTCGAGACGAAATCGATGGGTACATTCGCTTCTTTGACGTGCTCGAGGAATGGCGTCACCCATGCAGCCTGCGCCGTCGCCGGGCCACCAACCTGCAGCCGCGGTGAGACAGACTTGATCGCGCGCGCGGTGTGATCGTAGAGCTCGAAGTAGGTGGCCTGCTTTGGATCGCCTCCCCAGAAATCAAGGTTCGGCTCGTTCCACACCTCGAACTTCCACTTCGCCACTTCGTCGATGCCATAGCGATCGACGAGATGCTGCGCAAACGCGCGAATCATCGCGTCCCAATCGTCATAGCTTTTGGGCGGGGAGACGTTGGGGTGGTACCAGAACGGATGAAGTTTGTTCGGGTCAGCCGCCATCTTTTTCGGCATGAAGCTGAGCTCGACATACGGCCGCACATGGCGCGCGAGCAGACCATCGTAGATCTGATCGATGTAGGAGAAGTTGTAAATCCCGGCTCCCATGGCTGTGCCGGATTTGCCTGCGGTCTGCGCGAACTCGATGGACTTGCGGGCGGGATCGTAGAGGCCGACCTCATCGTCGAAGATGCCGTGGAAGCGGATGGAGTCGAAGTCTGTTGCTTCCTTCACCGTGGTAAGGTCCTGCCGGTAGCTATCGCGCAGTGCAAGGATGGCGCGGCCGGAGCCGAAGGTCTGTTCCCAGAAGTGAGGAAACGGAGTGGTGGGAGCAGTGGCGTCGATGGCGATCGAAACCGGAATAGTCGTTGCGGAATTCTGCGCGATGGCGAACGGAGTGAGAGGAAGCGAGGCGAAAAGAATGACCGCAAGCGCGCGCAGATTTTTCATTGGATTGACTCCTGCAGGTGGTTCGAGCTTCGTTGGGCTGCCCCATCGACAGCGTCGACATGAAGCAGAACGAGTTCGTTCGGTGTGAGCTCGAGATTGAGCGTGCCCTGATGTAACGATAATTGCTCGGGTGGCGGCAGAGCCGTGGCAGCGTTCATCTGCTGCTGTTGCGTCCGCGTGGGATATTGCGGGCTTCCCATCGCAGCATAAACTTTCAAAACGTTGCTGTGATCGTTGTCGACCTGTTGCAAGGAGACAGCGGCCGAAGGCGACACGCCGGTGATGTGCAGTGTGACGTGGTGCGCCGCGATCGCATCAGGCGGTGCGACGACGGATGCCAGATTCCACACAGCGACGGCGAGCGACCCATCGCTTCGCCGCGTGATCAGCGCATCGTGCGATGGATTTGCGATGCGTTCCGTGCCAAGCTCATGCAGCAACGCGAAGTCGTAGAAGCTCGGCTTATTGATATTGCCGACCGCGCGCAGCCCGAACCCTCCATGGAATGGCCGCTGTGCCGGACCACCTTCCTCGAATACATCGGAGAAGGTCCAGAAGGAGAGCATCTCCACATGGCCATCGCAGGTGCGAATGGCTTCCGCCAGCGCCGGACCGACGTACGGCGTGTCGCGCAGCTGATTTTTGCCCGGCACGTTCCACTCGGTCCACAGCAGCGGAAGATGCGGCATCGCCGATGCGTCAATCTGCCGGCGCACCTTCGCGACGGCCGCGCACGTGCGGTCTTCCGGGATGATGTCCTTGTCGCGCAACGGTTGATCCTTGCCGAGCAGCCGCTCCACCGGCTCGTCATCGTAGCCGTGTGAAGAGACGAAATCGACCGGCACATGATTCTCCGCGGCATAGCTGAGGAACTCCGGAACCCACGCGGCTGCAGCCGTTGCGGGGCCGCCGACGCGGAGGCGCGGCGACACTGACTTGAGCGCGCGTGCCGTATGCGCATAAAGATCGAAGTAGGTATCCTGCCGCGGAACTCCTCCCCAGAAGTCGATGTTCGGCTCGTTCCACACCTCGAAGTACCACTGCGACACTTCGTCGATGCCGTAGCGATCGACGAGGTGTTGCGCGAAGGCGCGCATCAACTCGTCCCAGCGTTGCATACTCTTCGGCGGCGAAACGTTCTGCTTGTACCAGAAGGGATGCAGCCAGTCCGGATTGAACGCCAGCTTCTTCGGCATGAAGCTGATCTCCACCACCGGACGTACGTCTTGCGCGAGCAGGCTGTCGTAGATCTGGTCGATCAGAGTGAAGTTGTAGACCGGATTGCCGTGCGCGTCCTCGTTGTAGACTCCTAGCTCGTCGTGCAGGATGGCGTGAAAGCGCACGTACTTGAAATCCGTGACGCCTTTCACTGCGGTGAGATCGTTCTGATACGCAGACCACAGCACCAGCGCAGCGCGCCCGGAGCCGAACATCTCCTCCCAGAAGTGCGGAAACGGAGTCGTCGCCGCGTGAGCATCGATGTCGATCTGTTCCGTCTGCTGCGCGATGGAGACACGTACGCCCATTGCGACCAGGAGCACAACAACGGTAAGGATCGGGCTTCGGAGAACTTGCATGGCCGTCCTGTAAGGTTCGCTGTGGGCAAACGTGCGCTGGAGCGCATCGCGTCCCAATGCGGAACAAGCGAGAAAAGAAAGAGGGTGCGCCTTGAGAGCAGCACCCTCCTTCAGCGGATCGCCGTTGCTGCTAGAAGCTGAACCGCGCCTGGAGGGTGATGGTTCGCCCTCCCAATGCTGTTGTGTCCTGCCCGAAGTTCGAGGCGGCCACATTGGAGCTCACACTCGACGGATTCAGGTTGAGGATGTTGAAAAGGTTGAACGCATCCGCGCGAATTTCCAGCTTCGCGTTTTCCCCGAGCAACCGCGTATTGGGAAGGCCGAACCCCTTCGTAAGAGACATATCGATGTCGCGATAGTTCGGACCTACGAATGCATTGCGCAGCAAACCGGGAAGCGGCGGCAACGCTTTGTTGGGACTTGGGAAGCCGTTTCCAGTGGCGGCCTGCATCGCATTCGCGAAGTTCGGCGTTGCAAAATACTTGTTCGAGTATTGAACGGCAACGTTGGAGCTTCCGTTGACTGTCGCCTTTGTCGTCTGCGCTCCGGTTGTCGTTCCGGGGAAGTTGGTGTTGTTGATGAACGCGCTGTTGCTGTGGTCGCTCTTGTTTCCACCGCCCAGATAGTAGGGCCGGATGTTGTAGTAACCACACTGCGAGCAATAGAGCGACTGCGGAACGCCGTACGTTGGCGAGTACGGGAAACCGGTGTGGTACTGGAAGATGCCGCTCAGCGACCAGTCGCCGAGAATCTTCTCGCGCCACTCATTCCCGCCGTGGAACAGCACCGGCTGCCACAGACCGAACAGCTTGAACTGTTTGCCGACGTTGAACTCCGACGGCCCATAGGAGTAAGCCGGATTCTCCGGGTAGTAGGGATCTTCGTAGTATGGACCGGAGCCGTCAGTGTCCAGGCTCTTGGCCCACTGGAACTGCGCGTCGGCAGAGAAGTGATGCACAAACGGATGCTTCACCTCCACCAGCATGGCGTTGTTGTTGCCCATGCCTTCGTTGATCCACCAGTCGCCGCCTGTCACCAGCGGATTGAGCGTGTAGCCCTGCACCACAGCACCGGCGTTCGGGGTCATGTGATTGATCAGGTGCTTGCTCAGGCTGCCTTCATAGCCCAGCGACGCGACGATCTCCTTGCCGAATTCATAGTCGGTTTCAAGGGAGAAGTGCTGCACATAAGTCGAAGGAACATTGCCGTATCCATCGCCCATGATCGTCACGCTGGCGTTGCCGGCAGTCGGCAGGCCGTTGGCGTTGTAGCCGGTGATGGCATGCGGATTGGGCGGGAAGCCGCTCAGCGAGTGAATGTTGCTGGAGAGCGCGTAGATGATGTCCGCGCCGTTCGTTCCCGGATTGGTCGGGCTGGTCCACGCGTAGTTCACGTAATTCTGTGTCGGCGGATTGTTGGCCAAGTTCGCGGTGATCGCAATCTCGTCCTGGTTGAAGTTCAGGCCGTAGCCGCCGCGGATGACCAGCTTGTTATTGAAGTTGCCGGGAGCCCAGTTGAAGCCGAACTGCGGGCCGAGGTTGTCCTTCGGCGATTCCCAGAGGTTGTGCCCGGTGTAGATCGTCATGCCGGTGAACGCCGACGCTCCTTGCCCGAACAGAACGCGCGGAATGTTGTTCTGCTTGGCATAGAGCGCGCCGAAGAAGGAGTAGCGCACACCCATGTTCAGCGTCAGCGTGGGCCGAACCTTCCAGTTGTCCTGGATGAACGCGCCGAACAGGTTCTCGCGCTCGTCGGAGCGATTGCCGCCCGGCAGACCCGTAACGCTGTTGAAGCCGCCGTTCTCGACCGAGGGAGCATCGTTCAGGAAGTCCCAGATGTCGTAGAAGTTATAGCTCGGCCGGCCGGTCGGATTGTTGAGGTAATGCAGGCTCGTGTACTCGCCGCCGAACTTGATGGTGTGCGGGCCGGCGACCTTGGTCGCGATATCGCGATACCCATAGGTCCACTGGTTCAGGTCGCTGCCGATGGACGTGCCGAACTGATTGATGCTTGCCGAAGGAGCGAAGAACGTGATGTTGTCCTGCGGCAACCCAATCGGCTGCTGTGGATTGCTGTTCAGCTCGTTCCAGCGCCATCCGGCGGCATTCGCGCGAGCTTCGTTCAGCCATGTCGGTCCGAATACATGGTTCCAGATGCCCGAGAAGGCATCGTTGACCTGCGAGTGGTGGAAGAGGTTATAGGCGCGCGCGCCGCCGTTGTAGAAGTTGCTGGTGCTCGGCACCCAGTAGATGGCGAAGGCGAGATGATCTTTCTGCGAGACCTGCGCATCGAGGCGGCCGTTGAACTGCTGATAGGTGGATGTGGTGGGCGTGCTGGTCAGGTAGTAGGCCACGTCGGCGACGCCATCGAGTCCTCCGCCGACACCCGGATTCGCGGCCGTGCCTGTGGCGGTGGTGTCCTGCGTGCCCAGGGCGCCCTTGATCGGCGAGCCGATGTCGAGTCCCTGGCCGGCAATCGTGTTGCAGTTGACGCCTTCAACCAGGCCGACGGTAGCGCAGGTCTCACCGGAGGTGACGATTGTGCCGCTGGGCGCGCTGCCCGGGAAGCTGAGATACGTGGAAGCGATGCTGCCTGAAGGCGCTGCAGATCGAAACGCCGACGTCTCATACCATCCGGTGTTGGTGCTGGTCGAGCTGTTGGGGCTGGTCTCGTAATCGAAGAAGGCGAAGAGACGATCCTTGATGATCGGTCCGCCGAGACTGCCGCCCCACTGATTGAAGCGTTGTGTGTCCTTCTGCGGAGCGCCGAATCGGGTCCCGCTCGAGCTGCGAACCGCCGGCTGATACGCGTTCAGGCCGGGGCGGTGAATCGCGATGAACAGACTGCCGTGCAGCTGATTGGTTCCGCTCTTCGAAGTGATGAGAGTCTGCGCTCCGGCGAAGCGGCCGTCCTCGGCGTCATAGTCGTTGGTCACGACGCGGACGTTATCAATCGAATCCTCGCTGGGTGTAATGACAGTCGATCCGCCCCACACCGCGCTGACCGTGCTGATGCCGTCGATGGAGATTCCATTGTTGGAGTTCTGCTCACCGTTCACGAAAGCTTGCGGCTTGTTCTCTGTCGGCATGCTGCCGCCGTTCGGCGTGCCCGCATTGCCCTGGTTGCCGGGAGCGGAATAGGCTCCGCCGGTCGCATTCTGCGAGCCGTCGTCGATCGTGCCCGGAATCAGCTGCATGAGATTCGTCACGTCGCGTCCGAAGGACGGCATGTGCTGGATGTCGTTGGAGGTGATGGTGCCGCCGATGTTCGGCGTTTCTGTGTCGATCGCCGACACGGTGTTGGCGGAGACGGTCACGGTCGTGTCCGTTGCGCCGATCTCCATCTGAATGTTCACCGAGTTCGCCTGCTCGGGAATGATCGTCAGGTTATTCAGAATCTTCTGCTTGAACCCGGGAGCGGAGGCAGTGAGGGTGAACTGGTCGGGCGGAAGCTGGCCGAAGTTGTAGATACCGTCGCCGTTCGAGGTCGCCGTCTGTGTTGCATTCGTGGCGTTGTCCTTCAAGGTCAGCGTGGCTCCGGGGATAGCCGCGCCTGTGGTGTCGGTCACCGTGCCTTGTATCGACGCGCGGAACTGAGCGTGGGCCGAGACGCCGGCGAAGCAGAGCAGGGCAGCGAGCAGGAGACCGCAGGCCGTGCGCAGTGAGATTCGCATATTGCCTCCAAAGGGGTACTGCATCGTCCGGCGATAGAGCCGGATCGGTGAAATGACCTAGGCAAACCTTTGCCTAAACGAACAGAGTTGTACGCGCTGGCCGAGTTGGATGTCAAGGCTTATATGCGAGATGTCAGAATTGCTGCAAATTTGTGGCAAACTTCGGAGGTGACTCTGCCCAATAAAGAGCGGGACGCACGCCGTCCAGCGAGCCTGAAAATCATCGCCGAACACCTCGGTCTGTCCGTCGCCGCCATCTCGCGTGTGCTGAATGGAGCGCCCGCCGCGAAGTCGATTCCCAAGGCGACTCAGGACCGAATCTTCGCCGCGGCCGAGGAGCTGAACTACCGGCCGAATGTGCTGGCGCGATCGCTGCGCCGCGGCCGCTCGATGATCGTCGGCGTGCTCGTGCCGGAGGTCTCCGAAGGTTATGCGACGGCGGTGTTGAGCGGGATCGAACAGGGTTTGCTGCAGGCCGAATACTTTTACTTCCTCATCAGTCACCACCATCGCGGAGAGTTGATCGAACGCTCGCAGAGGATGATGGTGGACCGCGCAGTCGACGGCATGATCGCGGTCGACACACCGCTGCTGCAGCATCCGCACCTGCCGATGATCACGGTCTCCTGCCCGGACGAGCATGAAGGCATTACGAACATCGTGCTCAATCACCGCCGCGCCGCCGAGCTCGCTGTCGATCACCTGGTCGGCCTCGGGCATCGCGAGATCGCGTTCATCAAGGGGCAGGCGTTCAGCTCCGATACGGAGCCGCGCTGGCAGGCCATTCGCCACGCCGCGGCGCGCGCGAAGCTCACGCTGGATACCAAGCTGGTTGCGCAACTGGAGGGCGATGCTCCCGGACACGAGCCGGGCTACTTTGCGACGCAGCGTCTGCTGGCATCCAATGCGGGCTTTACGGCGCTGTTCACCTTCAATGATGTGTCGGCGATTGGCGCCATACGCGCGCTGCGTGAAGCGGGACTGCGCGTGCCGCAGGATGTGTCCGTGGTGGGTTTCGACGACGTGCAGTCGGCGGCATTTCAGAACCCGGGGTTGACGACGGTGCGCCAGCCGCTGCGTACGATGGGGATGCTTGCAGCGGAGGCCGTCGTGCGCCGCATCACCGCGCCCGAGGAACATCCGCTGGCGAAGCAGATCGTGGTCGATCCGGAGCTTGTGGTGCGCGATTCGACGTGTCCGCCGCTGAAGCGGCCGAGGGCATAGTGCGCGGCGCGCGCATTGCAATTGTGGCGGCGCTGCCGCGTGAGATTGCAGGACTGGTGCGGGGAACGCGTCCGGATGCAGATCTGCTGCGCCGCGGAATTCACCTTCATCTTGTGCAGGGCGCCGTGGTTGCTGCTGCAGGAATGGGTACAGCGCGCGCGACGCTGGCGTTTGCCGCTGCGACGCGAGAGGAAGCGGTGGAGCTCGTGATCTCGACCGGGCTTGCGGGCGCTTGCTCGGCTGCAGTGCATGCGGGTGAGGCGGTGGACGCTGCGCTGGTGATCGATGCGAAGACCGGCGAGCGATTTGCGTGCGATGGCCCGAGCCATGCGCAGCGCGTGCTGGTCACGAGCAACGCGATTGCCGGCGTGCGCGAGAAGGCGCGGCTGCACGAAAGCTACGGCGCCTCGCTGGTGGACATGGAAGCTGCGGCCGTCGCGCGGCTGGCGCGGGCTCGGGGTCTACGGTTCCGCGCGATCAAAGGCGTCTCCGACGCGCACGACTTCGAGATGGAGTCGATGAACCGGTTTGCCAGCCCGAGCGGACAGTTTCGCACTGCAGCGTTCGCTCTGCACACGGCGATGCGCCCGCAGCGATGGAGCGCGGCCATGCGGCTGGGACGAGACAGCAACCGTGCACTCGCGAAGATGTGGGCCGAGCTGCGGCGTGCGATGGACGCGGCGAGGTAGCGCATTCGATATCCTTAGAAGAGATGAGTGAACGCTTGCCGCAGACGATGCGGGCCGCGGTGTATCGCGCGCCCGATGATGTACGAACAGAGACGATTGCGGTTCCGGAGATCGGCCGCGGAGAGGTGCTGGTGCGCATCGATACGTGCGGCATCTGCGGAACTGATCTCAAGAAGATCCATACGGGATCGCATTCGGCGCCGCGCGTGTTCGGGCACGAGATGGCTGGAACGATTGTGGCGACTGGCGATGGCGTGCGGGGATTTGCAGTCGGCGATCGCGTGATGGCGTTTCATCACATCCCCTGCGGCGAGTGTTTCTACTGCCGCAAGCAGACCTTTGCGCAGTGCGAGCGCTACAAACAGGTTGGAACGACAGCGGGTCTTGGCGAGCCCGCAGGCGGAGGATTTGCCGAGTACATCCGCGTGATGGACTGGATCGTTTCGCCAAAAGAAGGCTCTGATGGAACGAAGACCGCGGGGCTGGTGAAGATTCCGGACGACATTCCGTTTGAGCAGGCGGCATGGATTGAGCCGGTGAATACGTGCTTCAAGGCGGTGAAGCTGTTGGGTCTACAACCCGATGAGACGGTGCTGGTGATCGGGCAGGGAAGCATCGGGATTCTGCTGGCCGCGCTGGCGGCGCAGACCGGAGCGACGGTGCTGACGAGCGATCTGTATCCAGAGCGGCATGCGGTCGCAGCGAAGTTCGAGCTCCATCATCCGCTGGATGCGAAGAGCGATGTGGTCGGCGCGGCGAAGGCGGCGACGGATGGGCGCGGAGCGGATGTGGCGCTGGTTGCGGTGGGCGCGGACGCGTTGATTGCAACGGCGATGCAGGCGATCCGTCCGGGCGGACGGGTGATGCTGTTTGCGTCTACGCAGCATGGAACGGCGCCGTTCGATCCGGCGGCGGTGTGCATGGACGAGAAGACCCTGATGGGATCGTATTCGGCGAGCGTAGCGATTCAGCAGGAGGGAATCGACCTGGTGTTCGAGGGATATCGCTCCGGGAGGCTCGATCTGACCCAATTAATTTCCCACAGATTTAATTTGGAGGATGCGGCGGAGGCGGTGCGGCTGGCTTCGAATCCGCAGCCCGGATCGATGAAGATTGTGCTGAAACCGTAGGTCCCCCCTCCCCCCCCCCGGGTTT
>Ga0335074_10000338_pt1 | contig 70171 bp, 63 predicted proteins | sample Lox_Sample_23_FD_206715 | JGI IMG/M metagenome (GOLD analysis project Ga0335074, IMG submission 206715) | Soil microbial communities from Loxahatchee National Wildlife Refuge, Florida, United States - Lox_Sample_2.3 | ecosystem: Environmental > Terrestrial > Soil > Wetlands | place: USA...
CCACACCTATGAGGGCACCGAGACGATGCAGTCCCTGATCGTTGGCCGGGACATCACCGGCATCGGGGCGTTCGCGTAGAGCGACGATTGGGAAGGGTCGGCGGCGCCCGCGCGGCTTCGCGGCCTTCGTTAGAGAGATCTCATGTGATGCTTAAACAGATCTCACCCTGGGCGCAGACAGTTCGTACGGGGCGCACCGTTTGTTTGCGGGAGTCAGACAGGCCGGCTCCGTTCCACGCGTCGACGGACCGTGGCCGGCGTACACGCCAACTTCCAGGAACTGATGAGCGAAGCCATGACTGAAACTCCGTCGCGCCGCGCGCGCTTGCAGCCGGTCCTCGTCAAGGTGCCCGAGATCACGCTGATCTTCTGGGTGCTCAAGCTGCTGACCACCGGGATGGGTGAGGCGATGTCTGACTTCCTGGGTCAGGAGAGTGTCCCGCTGGCCGCCGTGGTCGGATTCTTTGGCCTGGTTCTCGCCCTGCGGCTACAACTGCGCCAGCCGCGGTACCGCGCTGCCTACTACTGGTTCGCGGTGATGATGGTCGCGGTGTTCGGGACGATGGCCGCCGATGCCATCCACGACGGCACCGGACTTGGCTACAGCGTGACCACCCCCGCCTTCGGGATCATCGTGGCCGCCATCTTCGTCCTCTGGTACCGCACCGAGGGCACCCTGTCGATCCACAGCATCGACACGCGCCGGCGCGAGTACTTCTACTGGGCCGCGGTCCTGGGCACGTTCGCGCTCGGCACCGCCGCCGGCGACCTGACCGCGTACCAGCTCAACCTCGGCCTCTGGCCCTCGGTCCTGCTGTTCGGGGCGATCATCTCGATCCCCGCGATCGCCTGGTGGCGTCACCTTATGAACCCGATCGTCGCCTTCTGGTTCGCCTACATCGTCACCCGCCCGCTGGGTGCCTCGTTCGCGGACGGGTTCAGCAAGCCGGTTGGCGGTGGTCTGAACATGGGCGACGGGACGGTCAGCGCGATCGCGCTTGTGATCTTCGTCGCGCTGGTGGCCTATGTGGCTCGCCGGGAGCGCGGCGGTCAGACAACGTCCGTCCAGCGTCACCATCACCACGTTCCGCATCTCGATCTGGACGTGATCGAGCCCCAGCCCGTCGCGGCGGACTGAGCCGCCCAGATCCGCGTCACCTCACCGAGCCGGGGTCACGCCGCGCGCGCGGCGCCGGCCCCGGCATTCGCCGCCCGCAATGCGGCCAAGGTCGCGGTGAATTGCCTCAGGGCTCGATCGGACAGGCCTGCACCGACGCGCAGCTCCAGTTCCGCCTCGAACGTCGTGGTCGCCCGGGTCAGGGCTTTTCGGCCCGCCGGCGTGAGCTCGATGATCGAGGAGCGACGGTCCTCCGGGTTAGGGCGCCGTTTGACATAGCCGGCGGACTCGATCGAATCGACCAGCTTGCTCACTCCGCCGGTGGTCAGCGACAACGCGTCGGCGATGTCGTAGACCCGGCAATCGGGAGTCCGCGCGATGACCTGCATCGGCTCGAAGCGGTGCAACGGCAGGTCGTGCTCGGACCGCAGTCGCTCGTCGACCGCGTTCCAGAGCTCCGTCTCGTATCGAATGAGGTCGCTGAAGAGCTGTTTCAAATCCTCCATGCGCGCGGCTCGATCCTAGTGGTCGGCTCCGACGGTTGCGGGGTGCGGTACTTTACCTTCCATGGAAGCCACTTCTCGGTCGACGGACGCGGGTGTCACAGGGTCCGCGCGTCAGCTGCCCCCGGTGGCGTTGTCGATCATCACGACCGAGCACTTTGCGTTGCAGGGCGCGAGGTCGGCCACTATTTCGGAGACGACCGGGCGGGCCGGCATGTTCCTCAGCGCCGTGTCGGGTGGACTGGTGGCGCTTGGTCTGATCGCGACGGCAAGCCGCGTCGGGTCTGCTTTCTATGCGTTCGGGCTCGCGTTGCTGCCGACGCTGGCTCTGATCGGGCTTATGACCTTCCAACGTGTCCTGCAGTCGGGAATCGAAGACCACGGATACGCCCGGCGAATCTCGCGGCTGCGAACGTTCTACTTCGAGGAGGTTCCTCAGCTCGTGGACTACATGCCGGCGGTTCCAGCGCAGGAGAGACTCTCGTTTCGTGGCCTTTCGCACGGCCGCGGCCAAGGTTTCCTGACCGCGGCTGGGATGGTGGCGGTGGTCACTGCGATGCTGCTGGGCGGCTTTGTGGGTCTGCTCTGCGCGGTTCTGTTCGACCACTCGTTGGCTCCCGCGCTCGCCGCCGGCGCGGTGGTGGCGGTGGCGCTGCTGTTCGCACTCACCGAGTACCAGCGCGGCGCATGGATGCGCGCGGACGCTGAGGAGGAGCTTGACGCGCGAACGTGACAGGACCATGCGCGCGATCGTGCTCGACGCGCCCGGACCACCCGAGGCGCTGTCCATCCGGGAACTCCCGGTTCCACGGCCCGAACCCGGATGGGTGCTGATCGAGGTCAAGGCCTTCGGTCTGAACCGGTCGGAGTTGCATACCCGTCTCGGGCTCGCCGAGGGGGTGACGTTCCCGCGGGTGCTCGGGATCGAGGCGACCGGAATCGTCGCGGAGTGTCCTGGCGGCGAATTCACCGCGGGCCAGCAGGTCGCGACGATGATGGGCGGAATGGGGCGGGTATTCGACGGCGGCTACGCCGAGTACACGTGCGTTCCGGTCGGTCAGGTGCTGCCGTTCGGGAGCGCGCTCGACTGGGCGACTCTCGGTGCCGTGCCCGAGATGCTCCAGACCTCCTATGGTTCCCTGACCGTGGGGCTCGACGCCCAGCCCGGAGAGTCGATCCTAATCCGTGGCGGGACTTCGTCGGTCGGGATGGCCACCGCGGTGCTCGCCAAGCGCCGCGGCATGACGGTGCTTTCGACCACGCGCAATCCCGGTAAGGCGGACGCGCTGCAGGGAGTGGGGGTCGACCATGTGGTGATCGACGAAGGCGAGATCGCGGCGGCGGCGCGGGAGATCGTCCCGGACGGGGTGGACAAGGCGCTCGAGCTGATTGGCACGCCGACACTGCCCGACACGCTGCGTGCGACCCGAGTGCACGGCGTCGTGTGCTTCACCGGGATGCTGTCCAACCAGTGGACCGTCCGCGACTTCTACCCAATCGACTACCTGCCGCGGGGGGTGCGGCTGGCCGCCTATGGCGGCGAGGCGAGGGACCTCCCGGCGGACGTGCTCCAGCAGTTCCTCGATGACGTGCGGGCCGGAACTGCGCGCGTCCCGATCGGCCACGTCTACCGCTTCGACGAGATCGTCGCGGCACACACCGCCATGGAGGCAGGCACGGCCGCCGGCAAGCTCGTGGTGACCGTCTAGCGCCGGCGCGGCTACGACGCCGTCGTGTGTCGCTGCGCCTTTGCGAGGTTGTCGATCAGCTCCTGCTTGTTCATACGCACGACGAACGTCGGTTGATCGACGTCGAGCCGCCATGCGTCGTCGAGGCCGCCCACGTCGACCGCATCGAACCCGAACTCCTCATACAGGCGCGCGGCGAGTCGCTTGCCCTCTGGGTCGTCGCCGGCATACCCGAGCGCGCGTCGATTCGCGGTCCCTTCCGGCGCGCCGTCCTTGACGATGTTGGCCGCGTCGATGTGGTTGAACACCCTGACCACCGTGCTGTCCGGGAGCCGCGCCTGCAGATACCCGGGAACGGTCAGCTTCCCTGAGTCGATGTCGGCAAAGTGCCCATCCCGCTCGGGGAAGTAGTTGCAGGTTGTGAGCACGACCTTGCCGGCCAGCGGTTCGACGGGCAGGGCGTCGGCACCGGACAGGGGGATCGCGAGGAGCGCGAAGTCGCCCGCCGAGGCGGCATCGGCAGCGGTCGCGGCCCTGGCATTGCCGCCGAGTTCGTCGACCAGATCGCCGAGAGTCTCAGGGCCGGAGGCGTTGCTGATCACGATGCCGTAGCCGCACCTGATAGCGGCAATCGAGAAGTTGCGGCCGATGTGTCCGGCGCCCAGCACTCCGATGGTGGTCATTTTCGGTCGTCCTCTCGGTTCGGTCGGTTGACGGTTCGCTCGGTTGACGGTTCGCTCGGTTGACGGTTCGCTCGTAGTCGCTAAGGCACGAGCGCGAGCTTGCCGTAGGGATGCCTGCCTCGGAGCGCCTCGAGGGCTCGGGGCGCCTCGCTCAGCGCAAACGTGTCCCCGATCGGCACGGTCAGCTTGCCCCGTGCCGCCAGATCGAGGATCGACTGACGCGCGGCGGCGCGAAACGGTCCGCTCCTCGGATTCGCTGCGCCCACGGTTTGAAAACCGTCTCGCTGGGCCCGCCCGAATGCGGCCGTGGAAACGATCCGACTTCGGTCGGCGACGAGCGCGAGTGAGACGTCGATCGCCTCGTCAACGCCGACCGTGTCGATAACGGCGTCGACCCGTCCCGGAGTCGCGCCGCGGACACGCTGCTCGAGCCCGGGCCCGTACGTCACGGGCGTGGCTCCGAACCCACCAACCGCGTCGAGGTCGGCCTCGCCGGCGGTTCCGATCACGGTCGCGCCGAGGAGTGCAGCCTGCTGGACCACGCTCGTCCCGACCGCGCCGGCGGCACCGTGCACGAGCACGGTCTCGCCGGCTGAGATGCCGACGACGTGTAGCGTCTCGGCTGCCGTCGTCCCGACCAACAGCAGGTTGGCTGCCTGCGGAAAGGTCAGCGTCGGCGGCTTGGCGAATACGTCGGCGGCCGGCGCGTTGAGCGCGGAGGAGTAACCGTCGGAGACCTGGAAGACGACGACCTCGTCGCCGACCGACCCGCCGCCGGACGCGATCTCGGTCTCCGGGCCGAGGGCAGCGATCACGCCCCCGACTTCGTATCCGATGGTCAGGGGAAGCAGCCGTCGATCCTGCCCAGGCCCGAAATGCTTGTAGTCGGCCGGGTTCATGCCGGCCGCCCGGACCTGTACCGTCGCCTTTCCCGGCTCGGGGTCGGGCAGCTCGACGACGATCTCCTCCAGCACCTCGGGGCCGCCGAAATCTCTTGCTACCCACCGGCGGGCTTGCCTCACCGCGAATCCTCCTCTGTACCGCGTCGGTTCGATGCGACCCAGCGCACACTACCAGATAGCTTACATGGAAGCTACTTACGAAGAACCCAATCCGGTCGCCGGCGGCGGTCCGGGCCTTCATGGACAGTTCACACCTTTCGTCGGTTAATCGGCGGGGTGGGCGGCACGGCGCGCCCGGGGGGCTCAACTGCGGCTAAGATTTCTTATTGGGATGGCGGACCGGTGATCATGGGTGTGCCAGACAGGGGTGTTCGATGAAGCGCTTTAGGCGGCCCGCTTTGGCTGGGTGTCTCGGCTTGCTGGTCGGCGCCGTCGTGGCGGCCGCCCCCGGGCTCGGAAGCGCCGCGTCGATCACCTTGCCATCCGTGTCCGTCCCGACGGTGAGCCCGCCGTCGCTGACGGTGCCGTCGGTGACCGTTCCGACGGTGAGCACCGGCCCGCTCACGACCCCGTCCGTGAGCACGCCGAGCCTCACCACGCCGAAGCTCACCACTCCGACCCTCACGACACCGACCATCACGACCCCGACCGTGAGCACGCCCTCGGTCAGCACCCCGTCGCTTCCAACCCCGACGCTTCCGGTCTCGACGACGCTGACGCACTCCACTCAGTCGCCGGCAAGCGGAGACTCGTCGTCGACCGCATCGCCCAGCGCGGCTTCCACGCCCGCGGCCGAGCCGGTGACGGGCGGTCCGACGTCGAGCTCGCGCGCGGGCCAGGGGACCACTCGCCGCGGCGCGAGTGGCAGCGGGTCGAGCGCTCGGGCGGGTGCTGCGAGCGCTGGGAACAAGGCCGCTCGGACCCGGACGAGCGCCACTGCCGGCACCGCTTCAGCCGCGAGCCAGACGACGGGCACCGGGCCGGCGTCGACCCAGACCGGGCGCCCGGCGTCGAGCGTTGCTCCCACGCCGACCAAGTCCAACGGTCCGATCGCCCGCCTGGTCAAGGTGCTGCCCACCGCCGCGCTGATCGCGCTCCTCGCGTTCGCCGTCGTCGCGGCGGTGATGGCGCTCAACGCCTACCTGCAGCGACGGCGCGCGAAGTCGCTGGCCGGTCAGCGCGCTGCGCTCCTGTCCGACGTCGGCGTGCTCCAGGCCGCGCTCCTCCCCGCGGTTCCGGCGGCTCTCGGCGAGCTCGAGGTCTCGGTGGCCTACCGGCCGGCCCAGGGACTGGCGGCCGGAGGAGATTTCTTTGACGTGTTCACAGTGTCGCCCGAACGGACGGGGATCATCATCGGCGACGTGTCAGGGCACGGACGCGAGTCGCTCATCCATGCTGCGCTCGTCCGGTACACGCTGCGGACGCTGATGGGGGAGGGGCATTCGCTGCCCGAGGTGCTGGCCCGCGCGGATCGGTATCTCACGGGCGAGCTCGGCGACGGATACGCGACCGTCATCATCGGCTGCTACGAGCACGCGACCGGCGAGTTCTCGTGGGCGAAGGCTGGACACGAGCCGCCGATCATGGCGGACCAACCCGATCGCGAGGAGGAAGCGGCGACGCCGCTCGGATTCGGAATGGGCGATACGTGGCCGCAGTTCTCGCGCTTCCTGGCCCCCGGCGACAGGGTGTGCCTGTTCACGGACGGTCTGATCGAGGCCCGCCGGCACGGCGCGCAGCTCGGACGCGGCCATCTCAAATCGCTCGTTGAGGACGGTCTGAGCGCCCAGCAGCTCGTCGAGCGGATCCAGTCGGATGCTGATGAGTGCGGCGATGACCTCGCCGCCGTGGTGATCACGCGCGGGGTCGCCGTTCCCGTCGTTGGGGACCAGCCGGAGCGGCAAGCAGCAGCCGTCTAGCGGCGGCTACATGCACAACCGCGCATACGGTGCCGCTCGGCGGGACTGTGCGCGTTTCTTCACGCCACGGATGCAGAACCGCGCGCGGCCGCGGCCCGGTCACCGGCCTGAGCGCTTATGCAGGTCGGATCAGGACGCGGCGAGCGCCTGGCGCAGGTCGGCGACCAGGTCACCGGGATCCTCGACGCCGCAGCTGAGCCTGACCAGGTCGGGCGGGACGGCCGCTGCCGAGCCTTCGACCGTCTGGTGGGTCATCGCCTGGGGCACCTCGATGAGCGATTCCACGCCGCCGAGCGACTCGGCCAGCGTGAACAGACGGGTCCTCGTCGCGAGCTCGGTCGCGCGCGGGTGACGGAAGCTGACCATGCCGCTGAAGCCGGGCCAGCGCACGTCGCGCACGTCGGGCCTGGCCCGCAACAGCTCGACGATCGCGGCCGCGCTGCGTGCGTGCGCCTCCATGCGGAGGTGCAGGGTCCGCAGGCCACGGTGGACGAGGAAGCAGTCGAACGGGCCGGGCACGGCCCCGACCGCGTTCTGGACGAAGCGGATTCGCTCATACCACTCCCCCGAGCGGCTGACCACAACCCCGCCGACCACGTCGGAGTGGCCGCCCAGGTACTTGGTGGTCGAGTGCACGACGAAGTCCGCCCCCAGCTCGAGCGGGCGCTGGTTGGCCGGCGTGGCGAACGTGTTATCGACGGCGACCAGGGCGCCCCGCCGCCGGGCCAGAACGCCGGGGATGTCGATCACGTCGAGCTTGGGATTGGTCGGACTCTCGACCCAGATCAGTCGCGTGTCATCGCGGACGGCGCGTTCGAGCGCGTCGAGGTCGGTCTGGTCGACCAGGTCGTACTCGAGCCCCCACCGGGCCATGACCTTGTCGACCAGACGGTAGGTGCCGCCGTAGAGGTCGCCGGGGAGCACCACGTGTGAGCCCGCCTGGCAGGCGGCGGTGATCAGCGCGTGCTCGGCGGCGAGCCCGGAGGCAAAGGTCACAGCCAGGCCACCCTCGAGCTCGCCGAGCGCCTGCTCGAGCGCGGCCCGTGTCGGGTTGGCCGAGCGTGCGTAGTCGTAGTCGGCGACGAACTCGCCGGGTCGGGGCTGGGCATAGGTCGAGGTCTGATGGATCGCGGGGATGACCGACCGGAACGACGGGTCGGGCGTGAGCCCGGCGTGCACGGCGCGGGTCGCGAACGCGTCGTCGCGCCCGTCGCCGTCTCGGGAGGTGGTCACGAAGCCAATGCTTCCAGCAAGTCCGTCCGCGTGACGAGACCCTCGGCCCGGCCGTCCCGCGTGACGAGCAGCGCCTGCTGATCGCCGACCAGCAATTCGACCGCCTCGCGTACCGGATCGTCGATCGACACCGCCGGGAACGGCGGCTCCATCACCTCGACGATCTCGGCGTCGAGCACCCTGGGGTCGTCGGCAGCCCGCTTGAGCAGGCCGCGCTCGCCGATTGCGCCGACCACGGTGGCCGGATCATGGGCGCTGACCACGGGAAGCTGTGAGACCCGGTGCTCGTGCAGGAGCGCCACCGCGTCGCGCACCTTGAAGTGGGTCTGGACGGTGACCAGCGGCGGGATCTCGCCCACCTCGCGCTTGCGCGCGAGCACGTCGCCGACTACGAGCTTGGTGTCGCGGTCGAGGAAGCCGTACTGTCGCATCCAGGCGTCGGAGTAGATCTTCGACAGGTAGGAGCGGCCGCCGTCCGGGAGGATGACCACGACCAGCGCGTCGGGATCGTCGATCTCGGCGGCGGCGTGCAGCGCGGCATGAAGCGCAAGGCCGCCGGATCCGCCGGCCAGGATGCCCTCGAGCTGAGCCAGCCGGCGCGTGGTCAGGAACGCGTCCTTGTCGGACACGGTGATCCACCGGTCGATCACGGCGGGGTCGAACGTTTCGGGCCAGAAGTCCTCGCCGACGCCTTCGACGAGGTAGGGCCGAACGCTCTCGGGGCCGCCCGAGTAGATCGAGCCCTCGGGGTCGGCGCCGATCACGATCAGGTCGGGATTGCGCTCGCGCAGGTACCTCGCCGTGCCCGTGACCGTGCCGCCGGTTCCCACGCCGGCGACCAGGTGGGTGATCTGCCCGGCGGTCTGCTCCCAGAGCTCGGGTCCGGTGGACTCGTAATGGGCCTGCGGGTTGGCCTGGTTGAAGTACTGGTTGGGCTGGAACGCCCCCGGGATCTCGTCGGTGAGCCGGTCCGCGACCCGGTAATAGGACTGCGGCGATTCGGGGGGGACGTCGGTGGGGGCCAGCACGACGTCCGCCCCGTAGGCTCGCAGGAGATCGATTTTCTCCCGCGACATCTTGTCCGGCATCACCGCGATGACCCGGTATCCCTTGAGCCGGGCCGCGATAGCGAGCCCGGTGCCCGTGTTGCCGGAGGTCGGCTCGACGATCGTGCCGCCGGGCTTGAGCACGCCATCGCGCTCGGCGGCCTCGATCAGCGCCACCGCGACCCGGTCCTTGATCGAGCCGCCGGGATTGAACACCTCGAGCTTGGCGGCGAGGCGGGGACGCAGCCCGGCGCCGATTCGGGAGAGTCGCACGAGGGGCGTGTCGCCGATCGTGTCGAGGATCGAGTCCTTCAAAATCGGTGCGGTGGCGATGGAGGTCATATCCACAGTCTGATGATTATGCGACGTGCTGACAAGCGGCCGCAGATACTGCGACAATCCCGTATGAAATTGCAGATTCTTCGCATTTGAGGGAACGAGGCCCGCGCATGCCGAATGATCGTCAGCCGGTGGTGGATGAGATAGACAGGGCGATGCTTGAGCTCCTTGCCCAGGACGCCCGGATCACCAACCAGGCGTTGGCCGACCGCGTCGGTGTCGCCCCTTCCACGGCCCTCGCCCGGCTGCGCTCGCTGCGCGAGCGAGGCGTGATCACCGGGTTCCACGCCGAGGTCGACCTGGCTGCTCTCGGTCGCCCGCTTCAGGCGCTGATCGCCGTGCGTCTCACCGTGCACGAGCGAAATCAGATCGACGACTTCACCAACGCGGTCCGCACGCTGCCGGGGGTGCTGATGGTGTTCCACCTGACCGGGGTGACCGACTACCTGGTATGGGTGGCGGCGGCGGACGCCCAGGGCCTGCGGGAGTTTGTCGTCGACCATCTCGCCACGCATCCGTCGGTGGCCCATGCCGAGACCTCGTTGATCTACGAGCACCGTCGGGGTCCGGGATTATTTGGGGCCCGCCCACCCGCGGCGGATCCGGCATGAGGGCGGCGGCCACTCGTGTCGGTGGGCTCGGCACCACCGTCTTTACCGAGATGACGGCGCTCGCGGTGCGCACCGGGGCGATCAACCTGGGCCAGGGCTTTCCGGACACGGACGGTCCGGCGGCCGTGATCGAGGCGGCCGTGGCCGCGCTGCGTGGCGGCGAGAACCAGTACGCGCCGCTCCCCGGCGTTCCGGCGCTGCGCGAGGCGGTGCGCGAGCATCAGCGTGACTGGTACGGCCTCGAGCCCGAGGACGTGCTGGTCACCTTCGGCGCTACCGAGGCGATCGCGTCTGCGCTGCTCGGACTGTGCGACCCGGGCGACGAGGTGGTCGTGCTCGAGCCCTACTACGACTCCTACGCCGCCTGCATCTCGTTCGCCGGCGCCACGCGACGACCGGTGACGCTCCGGCCTCCCCACTTCGCGGTGAGCGCCGAGGCGCTGCACGACGCGATCGGACCGCGTGCCCGGCTGCTGCTGCTCAACTCGCCCCACAACCCGACCGGACGTGTGCTCACGCGCGACGAGCTCGACCTGATCGCCGCGGCCTGCCTCGAGCACGACCTGGTCTGCGTCACCGACGAGGTGTACGAGCACCTGGTCTATGACGGCAAGCACATCCCGATGGCCACCCTTCCGGGGATGAGCGAGCGGACGCTGACGATCTCGAGCGTCGGGAAGTCGTTCTCGGTCACCGGCTGGAAGATCGGCTGGTGTTCGGGGCCGGCTCCGCTCGTCTCGGCCACGCGCATGGTCAAGCAGTACCTGACGTTCGCCGGCGGGACACCTCTGCAACACGCGGCCGCCGCCGCGCTCCGGCTGCCGGCCGACGAGATCACCGCGCTTGCTGACGATCTGCGCGCCAGGCGCGACCAGCTTTGCGCGGGGCTCGAGGCGGCGGGACTGCGCCCGTACGTTCCGGCGGGCACCTACTTTGTCAACGCGGACGTCCGGGTAGACGCGGTCGAGTTCTGCCGCGAGCTGCCGGGCCGGTGCGGAGTCGTCGCGATCCCGACGGGCGTCTTCTACGACGATAAGGCCGCGGCTTCGAGGCTGGTTCGCTTCGCGTTCTGCAAGCGCGCCGAGGTGATCGCCGAGGCGGCCCGGCGTCTAGCTACGCTCGGGCGATGACCCGTCAGCTGATTTCGAGCGGTTCCCAGTTCGAGCGTGACGTCGGCTATTCGCGGGCCGTCGTCGACGGCGAGTGGGCATTCGTCGCGGGGACGACGGGATTCGACTACGCCGCGATGTCGATCTCAGACGACGTTGCCGAGCAGACCCGTCAGGCGCTCGAGAACATCAGATCCGCGCTGGCCGAGGCAGATTTCTCGCTGGCGGATGTCGTGCGGGCGAACTATCTCCTGCCGAGCGCCGAGGACTTCCCCGCTTGTTGGCCGGTGTTGCGCGAGTACTTCGGCGAGATCCGGCCCGCCAGCACGATGCTGGTCGTCGGCTTGGCCGACCCGCGGATGAAGATCGAGATCGAGGTGACCGCGAAGCGCAGAGCCTGAGCCGCGGCTCAGACCTTCGGGTTCACGTGCTGGAACCCGAAGCGGCCCTTGATACACAGGTTGCCGCGCGTGATGTCGTGGTCGGCGGGGGAGGTCACCTTGACGATCTGGTTGTCCTGCACGTGCAGCGTCAGGTTGCAGCCGACGCCGCAGTACGGGCAGATCGTCTCGGTCTGGGTCTGGCTGGATTCGTCCCACGTCGCCGCGTCCCGCAGGTCGTGCTCTGACTTGAACATGAGCGCGCCGGTGGGACACACCGCGATGCAGTTGCCGCAGTAGACGCAGGCCGACTCGGGCAGCGGGTTCGCATACTCGGTCGAGATGCGGGCGTCGAAGCCGCGTCCGGCGACCGTGATCGCGAACGTGTTCTGGTACTGCTCGCCGCAGGCGTCGACGCACTTGTAACAGAGGATGCACTTGGAGTAGTCGCGCACGTACAGGTCGTTGTCGACCTTCGTCGGCGCGGCCACGGTGGCGGCGGTCTGGCCGTCGGGCCGCTCGTGGTGTCCGGTGCGTTTATGATCGCGGTGCGAATCCGGCGGCGCCGGTGGTCCGTAGCGCTCGGGGCTGCCGTGGTAGCGCGCCAGGTAGTCCTCGGCTGCGGGGGTGATCGACAGGTCGACGCTCGACGCGAGGAACTCGATCACCATCTTGCGGCTGTGGCGCACACGGTCGGAGTTGGTCCGAATGACCATGTCGGGCTCGACCTTGCGCGAGCACGCGGGCACCAGGGTCCGGGCACCCTCGACCTCGACCACGCAGATCCGGCATGCGTTGGCCGGCACCAGCGTCTCGCCGTAGCAGAGCGTCGGCGTGTCGATCCCGATCATGCGGCAGGCGTCGAGAATCGTCGAGCCCTCCGGCACCTCGACGGGCTGCTCATCGATCGTGACTGTGATGTGTCGTGCCGCCGGTTGCGGCGGGGCCATGGGCAGCTGGATCGGGTTCACGCGCTCGCTCCTCCGTTGCCGTTGCTCGCAAATACACCCAGTCGCGCAATCGCCGACTCGACCGCGGACGAGGCCGTCTGTCCGAGGCCGCAGATCGAGGCGTCGCGCATCGCCTGGCCGATCTCGGCGATCAGGTGCAGCTCGTCCTGAACGCTGCCGCGGGTGCGCCCAGAGATCAGCCGGGCGAGCGCCTCCTCCTGGCGTACGGTGCCGACGCGGCAAGGGACGCACTGTCCGCAGCTCTCGTCGCGCATAAACGCCGCGATCGTCATCAGCAGCTCGGGGATGTCGGCACTTTCGTCGAGTACGAGCACCACGCCTGAGCCCAGCGTTGTGTGAACCTCACGGGCGCCCTCGAATGTGAGCTTGAGATCGAGGTAGTCGCCGGTCACGAAGCTGCCTGCCGCGCCCCCCAGGAGGACGGCGCCGAGGCTGGTGCCCGAGGGCACGCCACCCGCGAGGTCGAGGAGCTCGCGCAGCGTGGTCCCGAAGGGGACCTCGTACGTGCCGGGCCGCACGACCGCGCCCGAGACGCAGAACAGCTTCGGGCCGGTCGAGCGCTCGGTGCCGATGCTGGCGAAGGCCGGGCCGCCCTCGAGCACTATCGGCAGGATGTTGACCAGCGTCTCGACGTTGTTGACCACCGTGGGCTGGCCGAACAGCCCACGCTCGACAGGGAATGGGGGCTTGTTGCGCGGCTCGCCGCGGTAGCCCTCGATCGACCCGAAGATCGCGGTCTCCTCGCCGCAGATGTACGCGCCGGCGCCCTTGCGCAGCTCGATGTCGAACTTGAAGCCGTGCCCGAGGATGTCCTCGCCGAGGAGGCCCCGGTCTCGCGCCTGCTCGACGGCGCTCTCGAGACGGCGTTGAGCGAGGGGATACTCGCCGCGAAGGTAGAGGTAGCCGTACTCGCAGCCGGTGGCGTACGCCGCAATCGTCATCGCCTCGATCAGCGAGAACGGATCGCTCTCCATGATCACTCGGTCCTTGAACGTCCCCGGTTCGGATTCGTCGGCGTTGCAGATCAAATAATGGGGTCGGCGGGGCTGGCGCGCTACCGCGTCCCACTTGCGTCCGGTGGGGAACGCCGCGCCGCCGCGGCCCATGAGCTTGGAGTCGAGCACCTCGCGCAACACGCCCTCGGGGCCGATGTCGATGGCCCGTCGAAGCGCGTCATAGCCGCCATGGGCGCGGTAGTCGTCGAGGCTCTCGGGATCGGCCACGCCGACTCGCCGCAGCAGACGAAGACCCGGCTGGCCGGCCTGGGGAGACTCGGGTGAGGCGGGTGGCGCCGGCGTGGCGCCTTGGAGGATCTCGATCAGTCCCTCCGCGTCGACTCCCGTCAGCTCGCGCTCAACGGCATTCTCGCCTGATTGCACGAGCAACGCAGCCGGCGCCCGGTCGCACTGGCCGAGGCACGGGGAGGGCTCCCAGGTGGCGCCGTCGTGGTCCTCACCGTGAGGGCCGAAGCGCTCGGTGAGGACCTCGATCAGCTTGTCCGAGCCGGCGCACCGGCAGGCCAGGTCGTTACACACGTGCACGACGCGCGGCGGGCGCGGCTCGACCGAGAACAGGGCGTAGAAGGTGGCCACGCCGAAGACGTCGGCCGGCGGGATGGTCAGGCGCTGCGCAATGTAGTTCAGTGCGCCCGGGCTGATCCAGCCGGCGCGGTCGTGAAGGGCGTGAAGGGTGGGGAGGAGGTCGTGGCGCTGGGCGCGAGCGGCATGCCCGCCGTGCGCCGAGTGGCCGTTTTCGACGCGGTCCGCGCCGGCCCAGGCCGACACCGGCGGGCCGAGGAACGCGTCGATCGCCGCGCGTTCGTCGGTGGTCGGTTCGGCGTCGAGGAGGCGGAGATCCACGCTGGTTAGTTACTCGCCGGCCTCGCGGCTGGCCACTCCCGCCGCTTCCTTGGCGTCGCCGTTCAGCTTCTCCACCCGCACGGCCGTGGCTTTGAACTCCGCGGTCCCCGACCGCGGATCGGTGGCGTCAATCGTCAGCAGGTTGACGTCGACCTGGTCGGGGAAGTGGAAGGTCATGAAGGCCAGGCCGGGGCGCAGGTTCGTGTCCAGACGCACGGGCGCGTCTACCGAGCCGCGCCGGGAGCTGATCTTCACCAACTCGCCCGGCTCGACGTCCAGCTTCCTCGCGTCCTCCGGGTGGAGGTCGAGCGTCTCACCGCGGCGCAGCGGCGAGCTGTAGAGGTTGGACTGAACTCCCGTGTTGTAGGAGTCCAGGCGCCGGCCCGTGGTCAGCCGGATCGGGAACTCGTCGCTCAGCTCGTCGATCGGCGGCACCCAGGTGGTGACCGAGAATGGCGCCTTAGTCCCTTGCTCCGGCGGGTCCAGCCATAAGCGGTTGTGGAGGAACAGCGAACCGGGATGGTCCTCGCTCGGGCATGGCCACTGGATGCCGCCCAGCTCCTCGAGGCGGTCGTAGCTCATCCCCGTGTGCATTGGGCTGAGCGACCGGCACTCGTCCCACGCCTGCTCGAGCGTTGGCTCGCCCCAGTCGTGTCCGAGGCGCCGGGCCAGTTCAGAGATGATCCAGTGATCGTCGCGGGCCTGGCCGGGCGGATCGAGCGCCTTGCGCATCCGCTGAACCCGTCGCTCGCTGTTGGTCACCGTCCCGCCGTCTACCTCACACCACGAGGCGGTGGCGGGAAGGACCACGTCGGCCATCTCAGCTGTCTTGGTCATCAGGATGTCCTGGACTATGAGGAAGTCGAGCCCCTCGAGCAGCTCGTGCGTCTTCTTCGAGTCCGCCTCCGACTGCGCCGGGTTCTCGCCGAACACGTAAAGGGTCTTGAGCTCGCCGCGCTCCATGCCCTCGAACATCTGCGTCAGGTGCCAGCCGTACTTCGGGACGATCGGCGTGCCCCATGCGGCTTGGAATTTCGCCCGCGCCGCCTCGTCCTTCTCGATGTCCTGGAAGCCGGGAAGCTTGTTGGGGATCGCGCCCATGTCGCCGCCGCCTTGGACGTTGTTCTGGCCGCGCAGGGGGTTCAGCCCCGAGCCGTAGCGTCCGACGTGCCCGGTCAGCAGCGCCAGGTTGATCAGCGAGAGGACGTTGTCGACGGCGGTGACGTGCTCGGTGATTCCGAGCGTCCAGCACAGGATCGCCCGGTCGGCGCGCGCGTAGGCATGGGCCAGCTCGCGGATCGTCTCGGCCGGCACGCCGGTCACGCGCTCGCCCTCCTCGAGCGTCCATGGCTCCACCGATGCCTTGTACTCCTCGTAGCCGGTCGTGGCGTGCTCGATGAACACGTCGTTGGTCAGCCCAGCATGGATGATCTCGCGCGCGACCGTGTTGGCCAGGGCGATGTCGGTGCCGACGTCGAGCCCGAGCCACGTATCGGCCCACTGCGCGCTGCTCGAGCGGCGTGGATCGACGCCGTAGAGCTTCGCCCCGCGGTTGACTGCCTTGAGGACGTGATGGAAGAAGATCGGATGCGTTTCACGGGCGTTCGATCCCCACAGGATCAGCAGATCCGTTTCCTCGACCTCTTTATAGGACGACGTCCCGCCGCCCGCACCGAACGCAGTCGCCAGACCGACGACACTGGGAGCGTGTCAAGTGCGGTTGCATGAGTCGATGTTGTTCGACCCCATCACGGAACGCACGAACTTCTGCGCCAGGAAGTTGACCTCGTTCGAGGCCTTCGAGCAGCTGAACATGCCGAACGAGCGCGTCGTGTCCGTGGCCTTGGCGCGGGCGAGCCCGGCTGCCGCCACGTCGAGTGCCTCGTCCCAGCTCGCCGGGCGAAGCGTCCCGTTCTCGCGCACCATCGGCTCTGTGAGCCGGCCGCGTGTCTTTGGCAATCCAATCACCTCCTTCCATTGGTCCGGGCCCTTGGCGGGGCGGTTGGACATATACGTTCAAGAGTAGAGAATCGGGGCGATGGCGACAAATCTGGCGGCGTTTCTTTCGTCCGCGTTCTGACCGCGCCGCGATTGCGGGTTCCTTGCTAACCGGCGGTGGTGCGGCGACGAGTCACGACTTCCGGCCGCCTGGGGACGGAGACGTACCAGTTTCGTACTGGTACGTACCAGTACCGCACGTGCGAGCGCGGAGGGTTCAGGAGTCGGGGCGGTGGGGATCGAGCGCGTCGGGGCGGTGGGGATCGAGCGCGTCGGGGCGGTGGCGATCGAGGAGCTCGCGGGCGCGGGCGAGCTCGAGGTCTCCGAGCGACGCCGGCGCCAGCTCGTAGCGCGCCGCGTAATCGGCGAGCAGGACCCGACGGACCGTGTCGATGCCGACGCCGGGCACCTCGTCCGCCACCGCGCCCGTCGTCTCCGGGTCCCAGTCCAGTCCGAGCGCGGCGTAGACATCGGTCAGCACCCGCCGGATCGGCGTGGCGGACTGGACCACGACGACGCTCGAGTGCAGCCACGACCCGCGGACGATCCGCTCGGCGGCGCCGATCAGCTTGACGCGCCCGCGCGCGTTGACGCTGAACTCGCCCGGGCAGTATTCGCCGGGCACCTCGCCGACACGGGCGTCGACCCCCAGGCCACGCAGCGCGGAGGCCTGCCGGCGGGCGTCGTCGGCGAACCGCTCTCGGATGCCGGCGATCGATGCACCGGCCGGCATGACCTCATCGAAGATCAGGCAGCCCTCGTGATAGGCCGCGGCACGGCCGCCCGCGCCCCGGATCACCGGCACGAAGCCGTGCCGCTGCGCCGCGGCGACGGCATCCGGGAAGCCGTCCAGGAAGCGATCCCGGCGACCGAACGCGACCGTGGCGTGGGGTCGGTACCAGCGAACGACCGGCGGCCGCTGACCCGCGGCGACCAGGTCAAGGAACGCGTGCGCCATCGCCACGTCCAGCAGCGGGCTGGGATCGGCGCCGGCGGGACCCTCAACCAGGTCGACACGCACGGCGCGTCTAGAGGTCGGCGAGGCGACGCATCGTGCCGGAATCGACCTCGAGCGCGGTGACGTTCTCGGCGATCTGCGCCGGTGCGGTGGCGCCGAACAGCACGCTGGCGACGGCAGGATTGGCCAGCGCGAACGCGATCGCCAGTGCCGCCGGGCTGAGGCCGAGCTCGTGCGCGAGTGCGTGCAGCCCGCGCCCGCGCGCCCGCGCGGCGGCGAACCGTGGAGTCTCGACGTCAGCGGTGGCGCGGCCGGTCCCGCCGACGTCGTACTTGCCGGTGAGCACGCCGCCGGCCAGCACGAACGAGGCGACGACCCCGGCGCCGGAGGCCTGGAGTGCGGCCGTCATCTCGGGGCCCTCCACCCAGTCGCGCCGCACCAGGCTGTAAGGGAGCTGGGCAGCACACGGCATCGGGACGCCCTGCGCGTGAGCGGCGCGGACGGCCTGCGCGAACGGTTCGGCCTCCCAGTTGACGATCCCCCAGGCCCGGGCCTTGCCCGAGCGCACGAGCTCGCCCATGGCGGAGACGAGATCGGGCACCGTCATGCCGTCGGGCGCGGGGTTGGCGTAAATCAGATCCACATATTCAAAGCCCATCCGAGCCAGCGACCCATCGAGCTCCGCGGCGGCGCTCTGCTCGGGCCAGAACTCCCACCACAGCTTGTTCGAGACGACGGTGTCCGCCCGGTCCCACCCCGCCGCCCGGAATAGCTCGCCGAACAGCAGCTCGGAGTAGCCGGTTGGGATCGGTGCGGTGCCGGTCTCGTCGTTGTAGCGGGCGTCGTCGAGGAAATTGATGCCGTGCTCGCGCGCGGCAAGCATCACCGCGAGGCCGTCCTCGCGAGGAATTCGCTCGAACGTGCGCCAGGAGCCGAGCGAGAGGCGGGATGCCTCGAGCTCCGATCCGCCCAGCGCCTGCCTGGGCATGTCAGGCTCAGGGGGCAAGCCGCTCGATCCTCCAGCCGCCGTCCGAGTCGGGGGTGTAGAGGAGCCGGTCGTGCATCCGGCTGGTCCGGTGCTGCCAGAACTCGAATCGGTCGGGCGTCAGTCGGTACCCGCCCCAGTTCTCGCCGAGAGGCTCCTGCCCGGGGCGGTAGCGTTCGGCGAGCTCGCCGGCCCGCTGCTCGAGCCATTCGCGGCTGGGAATCGGCTGACTCTGTGGAGATGCCAGTGCGCTCAGCTGGCTGCCGCGCGAGCGGCTGTGCGCGTAGGCCTCGGACTCCTCGCGCGTGGTGCGCTGTACCGGGCCCTCGATCCGGACCTGGCGGCCGAGCGGTTCCCAGTGGAAGAGCAACGCGGCGCGGGGGTTGGCGGCCAGTTCCCCGCCCTTGCGGCTCTCGTAGTTCGAGTAGAAGACGAACCCGGCGTGGTCGGCGTGCTTGAGCAGGACCATCCGGACCGATGGCGCGCCGTCGGAGGTCGCGGTGGCGAGCGCCACGGCCTCGGGCTGGGAGATCTCGGCTTGCGTGGCCTCGTCGAACCAGCGCTCGAACTGGCGAACGGGGTCGGGATCGACGTCCTGAACCCGAAGCGGGGTGTCCTCGTCTTGCACGCGGGCGATTATGCCCGCGTCAGCGCGGCCCTGGTGGCGCCGCCGTGCTGGCGCCGGCACGGCGCTCGGTCATCCAGCGCGAGGGCGCTTTCGTGGGAAATGCACCGCGGCGGGGGCTCGTACAGGCACCATCGCCGGGGGTTGCTCATGCGCCGGGCGGCGTTGCGTTGCCATCGGCGCTGATCGCCAGCCGAAAGATGATCCGCGTACCGGTCTCGTGCGTCTCGCTCACGCAGCGAGCAGGCCCTCGAAGCGCCCCCGCTGTGCGTAAGCGTAGGGGTGGGTGAAGGCCTCGAGCGCATCGCAGCCGGGCACGTCGAGCACGAACGCCTCTCCCGAACGCTCATCTTCGACGGCCACGGACACCTCGTCGGTGTGCGAGTTCCAGAGCAGCCTCACTTCGATGCCGTCGCTGTGCCGGCGGTCGAGTTCCCGGATTGCCAATGTGGGCGTGGTCAGCATGGTTCGTGCCTCCTGGTGTGATCTCGCCGGTTAAGACGGCACCCCGGGCTCGTACTCATCGGTCGTGAGGCGGATTAGTCTTCGCTCTCGATGCCGGACCCGCCGAAGATCGTCCACCTCGACCACATCGAGTCGATTCCGGGCCCGGGAACCCTGATCTGGCATCCGGTCAGGCTGACGCTCGACGTGCGGGCGTTCGGCTGCAACGCGTACACGGCCGGGGAAGCAGGTCAGGACGTGGTCGAGCCGCATACCGAGGACCCGGAGCTCGCCCATCAGGAGCTCTACTTCGTGGCCAGCGGCCGGGCGCGCTTCACGATCGACGAGGAGTCCTACGACGCGCCGGCGGGCACGTACGTGTTCATCCCGGATCCGGCCTCGCACCGGCATGCGGTTGCGGTGCAGGCAGGCACCACAGTGCTCAGCTTCGGGGGGCCGCCGACGTTCGAGCCGTCCGGATGGGAGGCGACGTTTCGGGCAGCGCCGCTGATGCGGTCTGACCCGGCGCGGGCCCGGCAGATCCTGGCCGAGGGCGTCGAGGCGCACCCGGAGTCCGCGTCGATGCACTACCACGTGGCCTGTCTGGAAGCGTTGCAGGGCAATCGCGAGGCCGCGCTGGCGGCACTGCGCCGGGCGGTCGAGCTGAAGCCCGAGGCCGCGGATTGGGCCCGCGACGACGAGGACTTCGAGAGCCTTCGAGACGATCCGGAGTTCCGGGCGGTGGCGGCGCTACCGTAGCCCTTCGGATGCGGATCGCGACCTGGAACGTCAACTCGCTCAAGCAGCGCCTGCCGCGGCTACTGCCCTGGCTGGATCAGCGCGGGCCTGACGTCGTGTGTCTGCAAGAGACCAAGCTCGCCGACGATGCGTTTGACGAGCTGCTGGCCGACGAGCTGTCAAAGCGCGGCTACGAGGCGGCCGCCTACGGCGAGACGGCGTGGAATGGCGTGGCGATCCTCTCGCGCGCGGGACTCGACGACGTGGTGCGCGGGCTTGACGGCGCACCAGGATTCCCGCATCCCGAGGCGCGGGCGGTGGCAGCGACGTGCGGCGGCATCCGAATTACCTCGGTGTACGTCCCGAACGGTCGCGCCCCCGGCTCGGAGCACTACGAGTACAAGCTGAACTGGTTGCACTCGCTTCGTGACGCCGTCGCCGCTGGACCGAAAGCGCAGATCGTGTGCGGGGACATGAATATCGCGCCGGCCGACGAGGACGTGTTCGATCCCGAGGCGTACTTCGGCCACACCCACGTCACCGAGCCTGAGCGCGCGGCGCTGGCCGAGGTGGAGGCGCTCGGCCTGCACGATGTGGTGCGTGACCGGTGGCCGAACGAGCGGGTGTTCACCTACTGGGACTACCGGGCCGGGATGTTCCATCAGGACCTGGGCATGCGGATCGACCTGATGCTGGCCAGCGGGCCCGTGGCCGAGCGGGTGAAAGCGGCGTGGGTCGACCGTCAGGCGCGCAAGGGAAGCGGCCCGAGTGACCACGCGCCGGTGATGATCGACCTCGATGAGGCGCCCGACGGGGACATCGGCCCCGTCGTCCCGCCGCCGTCCAACCCGGTGACCAAGCGGGGGACGAAGAAGCTGCCCCAGGCGACTCCTTAGGGGCGGTCAAGGCCGCGGACGGTCGCGGTCGCGGGACGGCTGGACGCGTTTCGGTTCGCCCGGCATCTTCGGGTAGTCGGGCGGATAGGGCATGTCGCCGAGCCCGTTGGCAAGGTCGCGCTCGTACAGGTCCAGTAGCGGCTGCAGTGAGTGCGACCGCTCGTCGATCGCGGCGTGGCGGTCGCCGAGCTGCGCGAACCGGGTCGGCATCGTCGCCACCGTGAAGTCCTCGGGCCGGACGTCGGGCACCTCGTCCCAGTCGAGTGGGGCCGAGACCGGCGCCCCCGGTTTGGCCCTGATGCTGTACGCGGACGCGATCGTGCGGTCACGGGCATTCTGGTTGAAGTCGACGAAGATGCGCTCGCCGCGCTCCTCCTTCCACCAGCTGGTCGTGACCTGATCCGGGACGTGCCGCTCGAGCTCGCGCCCGAAAGCGATCGCCCCGTGGCGCACGTCGGTGAAGGTCCAGCGGGGTTCGATCCGGATGTAGATGTGGATGCCGCGGCCGCCCGAAGTCTTGGGAAAGCCTCGGTAGCCGAGCTCCTCGAGCAGCGCCCGCGCATCAGCGGCCACTCGCGCGGCGTCCTCGAAGTCGGTGCCGGGCTGGGGATCGAGGTCGAGGCGGAGCTCGTCCGGGTGGTCGAGGTCGGTACGGCGGACCGGCCACGGATGGAAGGTGATCGTGCCCATCTGGGCTGCCCACGCCACCACTGCGACCTCGGTCGGGCACACCTCGTCGGCGTGGCGCCCGGAGGGAAACGTGATCTGAGCCGTCTCAACGTAATCGGGGGCGCCCTTGGGGATCCGCTTCTGGTAGAAGGCGTCGCCGACCCGGCCCTCGCGCGTGGACAGCGTCATGCCCGGAAAGACGCCCTTCGGCCAGCGCTCCAGCGTGGTCGGACGGTTCGCAAGCGCGCGCATGATCCCGTCATCGACGGCCAGGTAGTAGTTGACGATGTCGAGCTTGGTGACCGGTGCCGTCCGATCGGTTTGGGGGAAGATCACCCGATCCGGGTTGGACACCCGGAGATCGCGGCCGCCGGCGTCGACGATGGTTTCCGGGAGGGTCGCCATAACGGAAGTTCTACAGATCGGCGTCGTTGACGAGCAGGGGCTCGGTGCCGATGTCGACGTTCGCCGGGGGCATCCGCATCGCTTACGGTTGCCCCGACGGTGTCGCAGGTCATCGCTCCGCCCAACACACCGGCCGGAATCCAGGCGCGCTGGCTGCTCGCCGCATCCGCCCGTCTGCCGATACCGATCGGTGAGCTGCAAGCGCACTTCGCGGCGGGTTTTCTGCACCACGTGAGCCCCGAGCAGGTGAACTCCGCGCTGGCCGGCGCTGGCCGGCTGCTCGGCGGCAGCGGCGCCGTCGAGTTCACCTCGGTGGAGGTCGACCAGCCTCGCCAGCTCATGCTCACGGTGGCGCGGGCTCCGAACCCCCCGCGCGTGAAGGTCTCACTCGGCGTCGACGGCGAGGGGCTGATCAGCGGTTTGCTCCTCCAACCCCTGGCGCCGCCGCCGCCCACCAGCTGGTCGGGGGTCGATGCGATGGTGCGCTCCGCGGCGCCGGAGGTTCGGATGCTCGTGGCGGACGTAACCAGCGGTACCTGTCGCACGGTTCATGCGATCGATCCCACCACGCCGGCTCCTATCGGGTCGGTGTTCAAGCTGTACGTCCTCGATGCAGTCGGTCAGGCCGCGGCCTCGGGGAGCGTCGCCTGGAACGAGACGCTGACGGCCACCTCGGCGGTCAAGAGCCTTCCGTCGGGAGAGCTGCAGTCGGTCCCGGACGGCACACAGGTCTCGGTCGAGGACGCGGCGGCGAAGATGATCTCGATCAGCGACAACACGGCCACCGACATGCTCATCGGGCGGGTTGGCCGGCCGGCGGTCGAGGCCGCCCTGACGGCCACCGGCATGTCGGATCCAACCCTGGATCGTCCGTTCCTCACCACGCGCGAGTTCTTCATTCTCAAGCTCGAGCAGTGGCCGACGCTGGCGCGCGACTACCTGGAGGCGAACGAGGCTGGCCGGCGCGCGCTCCTGGCCCGCATCGATCGGATGTCGCTACCCGCGCTCGCCGATGCGGCTGCCTGGACCACGCCCCGCGACATCGGTGGGATTGAGTGGTTCGCCTCGGCCGAAGACCTGTGCCGCGTCTACATGTCGCTGCGCGGGCTTGCCCGCCGACCGGGCGCTGCCCCGATCGGCCGCACGCTCGACATCAACGACGGTGGGCTAGATCTCGACCCGGCGCGCTGGCAGAGGACGTGGTTCAAGGGCGGTAGCGAACCGGGCGTGCTGACCATGACCTACCTGGCGAAGACGCGCAGCGAGACGAGCTACTTCGCGGCCGTGCTCGCCGAGGACCCGAACTCGGCCATCGACGAAGCCGAGGCGGCGCCAGCGATGCTGTCGGCAATCAAGGGAGCGCTGACGCTTGCCGCATCGTCCTGAAATGAGGTCGCTACGCCCCCGATCTCTGCGGAATCCTCCGGGCGTGGCTGATCGCCGCCGAGATCGACAGCTGGCAGTTGAGCGCATCCCGGAGCGCGATCATCGCTTCATCGGCATAGAGCCGTTCTCCGTCGTCGTTCGGCTCGGGGACGGGATAGCCGAAGCGCTTCTCCCAGAGCGCGAGGATCGTCGGACTCGTCCCGAGTAGGGCCGCAGCGGTCTCCGCGGTCACGTTACCTCCGGCTCTCCGTGCCGGGTCCGGTCGCGAGTAACTCCGTCATCGTTCCCTCCTGCGATCGGTTGCGCCACCGCGCGAGGCCTCAGCGTCCGGTCCCTCGGCGTCGCCCGAGGCCCTACCGCGGTGGCGAGTCCTAGTCGAACCGACTACGCGCGGGCCGGCCGAAAGTCAGGGGCTAACTCGTGACGGTATTTGCCTGAAAGCAGGTCGGCCACCGTGCTCGTCACGGTGCCGGCAGCCGCGCTCGTCACGCTGCCGACAGCCGTGCTCGTCACGCTGCTGACCGCGCTCGTCGCGGTCCCGACGGCCGCAGTCGCGCTGCCGGCTGTGGCATTCACGCTCGCGGCAACTGACGGGGGCGCGTTCACCGCCACGCCGACCGGGCTCGTTCCAGCGGATCCGTCGGGTCCGTGCGAGGAGGCATTCCCGGGCGCGGACTGCCCGGAATTCGCCCAGGACGGCTTCCCCGATCCCGCCCACGCGGGCTTTCCCGAGCCGTGGGTGGCGCTCCCGGATCCTCCCTGATTCGCATTTCCAGATCCGCCGTGGGCGGCCGCTGCTGAGGAACCCGCCGAGTTGCCATGAGTCGATTCCGGGTTGCCACCCGCCGCCGACGCCGAGGCGCCCGGCGCGGAGGACTGATCCGATCGCCCCGGTGCCGGTGCGCCCCGCCAGCTCTCTTCAGCAGCACCGGAATGTGCCGGGCCCGCCTGCCCAGCGGTGGCGCCGCTCAGAGGCCCCTTGCCAACGATCGATCTGTCGATGAGCACGGTGCGCGATCCGGTGACGCCGCGGGCCCACCGCCCGCCGATGACGGTGTGGTGGGACGCGGCCCTCCGGGCGCCGGCAGCGGTTCCGTACGGTGTGACGCCGGCCCGCGCCCGCGGGCCTGTCGCCGAGCCGAGCAGTGATCCGCCTGCATCTGCCGCGTTCGCGGTCGGGCTTGCGGGTGCGTGGACGGCGCCGCGGAGGGTCTCGGGATGATGCATCGCCTGCACGATCCGGCCCACACCGACGGTCACCCCCACGGTGGCGGTGGCCACGACCGCGACCCCGGCCAGCGCGTTCGCGCCAAAGCCCGCGCTCGCCGAGGCGGTCTTTGCCGCGGCGCCCGCGGCCAGCCTCGCGAGCCCGGCGTTCCCGCCTCGGCCCGCGGCCGAGGCGGCGACCCGCCCGAGCAGGCCCACGGCCGCGATTCCCGGGAACGCCGGCGCGAGCGCGCGCAGTTCACCGGTGCGCGCCGGGATGGCCGCGGCGAACGCCGCGCATCCCCCGCATTCGCGCAGGTGGGCCCGCACCCGCCGGCTGCGGAGCGAGCGTCCATCCGCGTCGGAGATCGTCTTGCGGATCTCATCGCAGGCCATGGCCCGCCCCTCCGCGAACTCGAAGAGCGACTGACGCGCCTCGAAGATCGTCTGCTTGGCGGCGCCCACGGTGCTCCCAAGCGCGATCGCGATCTCCTGATGCGAGAGGCCACTGAGCTCTCGTAGCACGAGCGCCGAGCGCTGCCGGTCGGTCAATTCGTGAAGGTCCGTCATCAGGACCGAGAGCGCCGCGCGCTCGGCGACCTCGTCCTCGATGGAGCTCGTGGCCTGCTCGGACGCTTGCGACAGTTCCAAGGCGGGCCGGCGGCGGCGCAGTATCGAAACCGATTCGTTGTGGGCGATTCGGAACAGCCACGGCCGCATTGGGGCGTCGCGCTGACCGGCCTGCAGGGCGGCGAAGGCCGCCCCGAACGTCGACTGAAGCGCGTCCTGGGCATCCGCGTCGTTGTTCAGGATCGATCGGCAGTAGCGGTAGAGGATGTGGTGGTAGCGCTGGTAAACGATCGCGAACGCCCGCTCATCGCCCGCCCCCGCCCGTTGGGCCAGGCGCTCGTCGCCCAGCACGCCGAACGGGGGCGGCCGCCAGCGCTCGGCGGTACGCGCGGCCGCGGTCATCCGGCGCTTCTCGCTCCACTCACGATCACGACGCAAATTGAAGCGCGTCGTCAGGGTCTAGCGCGCCGCCAGCGCAGCGGTTATCACGACGGTGTCATAACGCATCGTGAAGCTCCCGCCCAGGGCGTCGATCGCGGCGCCGGTTCCGGCCAGCAGGGCGTCCAGCTGCGCCGGCGGGAGCCGGCCGTGCCCGCCGGCCGTGGGGAGCTGGTCGAGCCACTCGGCCCGCGTGTAGCGGCGCTCCCACTCAAACCGCCACTGGTTCGGGGCGCTGAACGCGCCGGCGGACCGTATGCCGTCGGCGGGCCGTGTGAAGAACGCCGAGGCGGCGTCGGGTGTGGGGGACGCCCAAGGGCGAAACGGCAAGTCGGGCATGACCCGGCGGTAGACCGCCGCCAGGCCCTCCGCCACCTCGGGCGCAGGCTGGAACATGTTCCAGAACAGAGCGAGCCGACCCCCGGGCCGGAGCACCTGGGCCGCCCTCCTCGCCCCCGCCACGGGCTCCACCCAATGCCAGGTCTGCCCGGCGATCACAGCGTCGAATTCGCGCCCGGCGGAATCCCAGGCCTCGAACTTCGCCACCTCGACCGCGAGCCCGCGGCGGCGCGCAAAGGCGCCCATTCGCTCGTCGATGTCGACGCCGAGCACACGGCATCCGGCGGCCTGGAACTGGCGCGCGGCGATGCCGGTGCCGCACCCGACGTCGAGCACGTCCGGCCCGGGGCTGGCGGCGACGATCGCCTCGATCATGGCGCCGGGATAGCGAGGCCGGGCGCGGTCATAACGCTCAGGGTCCAGCCCGAACGACTCCGCCAGCTGACGGTGGCGGTGGATCTCGGATTCGATCTGACCTGCTGCCCGGGGCGGTAGAGTGGGCATCTGCCCACTCTAATGGGCAACTGCCCACTCGGCAAACCCGCCCACCCATCAGGCGAGACGAGAGATCCACAGTGCCAACCGGAGTCGCCATCCTTGACGCGCGCGCGCAGCTATTCGACGCCGCCGAGAGGGTGTTGCTCCGCGATGGGCCGAGCGCGCTGACGAGCCGTGCGGTGACGGCCGAAGCGAGCTGCGCCAAGGGGGTCCTGCACCGCCACTTCGCCGACTTCGACACATTCCTGGCCGAGTTCGTGCTCGACCGGATCGCCCGGCTCGACGAGCAGGCTGCCGTCCTTCGCCTGGCCGCCGGCACCGGCACCGTCGCCGGCAACCTGAGCGTCGCGCTGACGGGCCTGTTTGAGTCGGTTGCCCGGGAGATCCTTGGCCTCGTCACCTCCCGGCACGAACTGCTTGAGCGGCTCCGATCGACCACCCCGACTGGCATCCCCGTCCTTGTCGAGGCCACGGCGATGGTCGCCTCCTATTTGAGGCTCGAGGTCGAGCTTGGCCGCGTCGCCGCCGAGGCCGACGTCGAGGCGCTCGCGCCGATGCTGATCGGGACCGGGCATCTGTTGTTCGCCGGCCAGCAGAACGCTTCACCCGAGCCGCCCGCCGTCGAGAAGCTGGTGGCCGGAGTGATCGGCGGCGCCGTGGCGGGACCGCAGGGATAGCCGAGTAGTGCTCACGGAGCTTGTGGTTCACAGATCCGTAATGTTTTTGAACGTGCGTTCTATTATCGTCCGATCCGCTGTTTAACGATCACTCAAATACGGCAGAAAGGCGAGACTCGATGAGAGCGATAGTGGTGCGTGAGCATGGCGGGCCTGAGGTACTCGAGATCCGGGAGCTCCCGGCCCCGGTTGCCCAGGACGGTGACGTGCTTGTCAGGGTGCGCGCGTTTGGGCGCAATCACGCTGACACCTACATGCGAAGCGGCGCGTGGCCGTTCGGCATCCCTGTCCTCGGGATCGAGGCGGCGGGGACCGTCGAGCACGACCCGAGCGGTCGACTCGAGCCTGGGGCTGCGGTGGTCGCGATCGTCGGCGGCATGGCCCGCGACCGCAACGGGAGCTACGCGGAGCTCGTCTCGGTCCGTGCGAGCAATCTCGTGCCGGTGCAGTCCAGCCTCGACTGGCCGGAGCTGGCGGCGATTCCGGAGGCGTACGCCACCGCCTGGACCGCGCTGTTCGGCAACGTCGCGTTGAAGGCGGGGGAGACCGTCCTGGTCCGCGGTGCGACCTCGACGGTCGGGCAGGCAGCCGTGAATCTCGCTGCCGACGCCGGCGCTCGGGTGATCGCCACGACCCGCACCTCAGAGCGCGAGCAGCTGCTGCGCGAGCTTGGGGCGGACGAGGTGCTGATCGACGATGGTGCGCTGGCCGAGAGGGTGCGTGACGTCCACCCAGACGGCGTCGACGCCGCGCTGGAACTGGTCGGCAACAGCGTCCTGCGCGACACGCTGAAGGCCGTCCGGCCCAAGGGCCGCGTCTGCTTCATCGGGTTTCTCGGGGGGCTGGCCCCGATCGAGGGCTTCGATCCGTTGATGGACCTGCCGAGCGGCGTCCAGCTGACGACCTTCGCGAGCGCGTTCGTGCTCGGCGACACGTACTTCCCGACCGCCGATGTCCCACTCCAGGAGATCATCGAGAAGGCCGCGCGTGGTGTGTTCGCGGCCAAGCCGGCGCGGGTGTTCCGCTTCGAGGAGATCGTCCAGGCGCACCGGCTGCTGGACTCCGGCAAGGCGGGCGGCAAGCTTGTGGTCGAGGTCTCGTAGGCCGCGCGAGCGCACCGGCCGACGGCGGGGCGTGCTGTGGCGCGCCCCCGGGCAGTAGGAGCTACCGCGCGCTCACTGAAGGTCGGCGAACGCGGAGTCGACGATCGTCGCGAGGACCTTGCGGCCCGGGTCCGTCTTGCCGAGGACCATCAGGCCCATCCCCGTGGCCATCAGCTGGGTCGCCTTGGCGCGCGGGTTGATGTGGTCCGGGATCTCCCCGCGCCGCTTGGCGTTGCGCAGCGCGCGGACGGCGTTCCGCTCGAGCCGCTGCATGTGGTCGCGGACGACGGCCCCGACTTCTGAGTCCTCGGCGGCGAGCTCCATCGCCGAGTTGACCATCAGGCACCCGATGCGGCCTTCGCGGATGGTCAGGTCATCCACCAGCCCGTCGAAGTAGGCGCGCAGTTCGGGCAAGCCGGCTCCCGGGCTCTGGAGTGCTCCCAGCTTCTCGGGCACGACCAGCTTCGAGTAGCGATCGAGCGCGCGCAAGAACAGACCGCGCTTTCCTCCGGGAAACGCGTGGTAGAGGCTGCCCGGCCTGACGCCCGTTGCCTCGACGAGATCATCGACCGACGTGACGCGGTATCCACGCTCCCAGAACTCGCGCATCGAGCGATCGAGCACCTGCTCAGGGTCAAATTGCCGCGGTCTTGCCATGTCCCCGAGGCTAGCGTAACGGTCGCTCAAAAACGGATCACTACCAGCCGGGACGCGTTCCGTAGTCGCCGAGGCCATTCGAGAGCAGCTCGAGCGCCCTTTGCGCCTGGCGGCGGACGCGGCGGGCGAGGGTGGGGTTGCGGGTGCCGGCGAGGATCTCACGACGGGAGTAGTCGACGAGCGCCTGGTGCAGGCCGATGAGAGTGCGGGCCACGACCCACGGTTCAAGGTCGCCAGGGCTTGCTCCCGTCTCTGCGGCGAGCAGCTCGGCCAGGCCGCCGGTGTATTTGGCGTAGATCTGGTCCTCGCGGGCGAGCAGCGACGGGCTCTCGGTGATAACGCGAGTGATCGCGGCCAGGTGCTCGACTCGTTCAGGCTCGTCAGCCGCGAGCAAGCCGCGCGGAATCGTGACGAACCGGCCGAAGGCGGCGAGTACGGATTCCCCTGCAGCGCGATCGCGGATGCTCGCCAGCAGCTCCTCCTCGAACGCCTCGAGCCGGTGGTAGAAGAGGTCTTCCTTGGTCGGGAAGTAGTTGAACACGGTCGCCTCGGAGACCTCCGCCTCGCGCGCGATCTCTGAGACGGGCACCGCCTCGAAGCCACGCTCGGCGAACAGCCGACGCGCCGCCTCGGCGATCGCCTGGCGCGTGCGCTGCTTCTTGCGCTCCCTGAGACCGAGCTCAGTGGCCATGTCGCGAGCATAGCGAAAATACTTGACACGCCCAAATATTAGGGCTACCCTAAATTTCATGCCGCCACAACCTCTACCCGACGGGAGGACTCCATGAGCGCAACCGCAGAGATCGATCTACCTGCCAAGGGCCTGGGCGACCGTCGCCTGAGGCTCGCGTTCGGCGGGCTGCTGGTGGCGATGTTCATCGGGGCGCTTGACCAGACGATCATGGCCACGGCGCTACCGACGATCGCCGGTCAGCTGGGTGGTCTAACCGACCTCTCGTGGGTGGTCACGGCGTATGTGCTGGCCGCCGCCGCGTCGACGCCGCTGTGGGGCAAGGCGTCGGACCTGTACGGGCGCAAGCGACTGATCGCTGGGGCGATCGCCGTGTTCGTCGCCTTCTCGGCGCTCTCGGGAACCGCACAGAGCATCGGCGAGCTGATCGCTTTCCGGGCGCTCCAGGGAATCGGCGCCGCCGGGGTGATGACGCTGGCGACGGCCAGCGTCGCCGATCTGGTGCCGCCCCGCGAGCGCGGCCGCTACCAGGGGTACATCCAGCTCACGTTCCTGCTGGCGAGCCTGGCCGGGCCGCTGCTGGGAGGCCTGTTCGTCGACCAGCTCTCATGGCGGTGGGCGTTCTACGTCAACGTGCCGATCGGCCTGGTCGCCGTGACCGTCCTGTCGGCTTACCTGCCCGCCGGCGCGCCGCGTCGCGCGAGCCGGATTGACTACGCAGGCGCGGCGTTGCTCGCCGGCCTGGTGGTCGCGATCATGCTGATCGTCAGCTGGGGCGGGAGTCAGTACGGCTGGGGCTCACCGGAGATCCTCGCGCTGATCGCAGGCGCGCTCGCTTTGTTCGTCGCGTTCGTGGTCCGCGAGCGGAACACCGCGGAGCCGGTCCTGCCGTTGCGCTTGTTCGGTGACCCGGTGTTCACGGTGGTCGCGACGGCGGCGTTCGTGGCGACGCTTTCGCTGTTCGCCGCGATCGTGTTCCTCCCGGTGTTCCTGCAGCTGGTGACCGGCGCGAGCGCCACCGGCTCAGGCTTGTTGACGCTGCCGCTGCTGGCGGCGAGCGCGCTCAGCACAATCGTCGCCGGCCAGATCATGGCGCGTACCGGGCGCTACAAGATCTTCCCGGTGATCGGACTCGCCGCGATGAGCGCGGGCCTGTTCCTGTTCTCGACGCTCGGCGCCACCGGGTCGCGACCGCGCGCGGAGGTGTTCATGGTCGTGTTCGGGGCCGGCTTCGGGATGGTCACGCAGATCCTGATGGTTGCGATCCAGAACGCGGTCTCGCCGCGTGAGATCGGCACCGCGACCGCGGCCGCCAACCTGTTTCGTGCGCTCGGCGGATCCGTCGGCGTCGCGATCTACGGCGCGGTGTTCGCCGCCGGCCTGCGCTACTGGCTGCCCCTCGAGCTGCATGGCCGCGCGCCGCGTGGCATCACCGCCTCTGGGATCCAGAGCACGCCGGGGCGGATACACCAGCTTGGGCCGGCGATCCAGCACGGGATCGCGAGCGCGGTAGGCAACTCGCTGCACGACGTGTTCCTCGTCGCCGCGCCGATTGCACTTGCGGGATGCCTGATCACGCTGTTCCTGCGCGAGCGGCCGCTGCGCGGGCGCGAGCAGGGCTCGCCCCAGCCCGCGGCCAAGCCCGACGGCGAGACCCCCCGCGAGCCCCTCGCCGCCTAAGACACTCTCGAAACCGAGTGGCTGGAATGAGTGCGAGGCTCTCGCTGGAGACTACGACCGTCCGAGCTGCGGATCGCTGGTCAGCGGCGCCCTCGACTCCAGGCGGCCCGCGAGCTGATAGGTGAAGCTGGCATCACTCGGTGTCGTCAGTGCGATGTCGTACCAACCGCCAGAGTGCCTCGTGTCGACGGTGATCTCACTCATGCCGGCCAACTCGATCTGGCGATCCGAGCCGTAGGCGTCGGCGGTCTCGACGATGACCGGCGCGCGGTTCCGGCCGTGATCGCCGCGATCGGCGCCGTCGCTCAGCCGGAGGGTGAGCCGGCCCGTGTCATGGTCGGCGTGCTCGTCTGCCCGCAGCACGGTCGCCGGCGAGCCGGCGTAGTGGCGGAAGAAGCCGTTCGGCCCGTGAATGCTGAGGTCGTAGGTCCCCGGGTTGGGGAGCTGAGCCATGAGCTCGTGGCCCGCGCCGATCGTGTATGTGTAGGGCGCGCCGGCGACCGTCAGCGAGCGGGCCTGGATCCCGACGCCCAGCTGGCCGGGATTCTGGAACGCCAGATTGAGGGTCTGCGGGCTTGGATCGAACCCGACGCCGAAGCGATATCCGAGCCGACGAGACGGACGGACTCCCGGCTCCTGGGTCGGGACCGACCCCGTCGTCGGCGGCACCGGGTGGTAGCTCGAGTAGGCCGCCTTCGTGTTGTAGGTGTCGACGACGGGTGGCACCCGGGGGATGTATTCCGAGGAGCTCTCGAAATCGAACGCCGAGGTCAGGTCGCCGCAGACGGCCCGCCGCCACGGCGTGAGGTTGGGCTCCTCGACGCCGAACCGAGCCTCCATTAGGCGGATCAGTGAGGTGTGGTCGAAGGTCTCCGAGCAGACCCAGCCGCCGGTGCTCCAGGGCGAGACGACCAGCAGGGGTACGCGCACACCCAGGCCATACGGACCGACTACCCCGTTCGACCCGCCTTTCGTCCCGGCGGTGCCGTTGAACAGCTCGTTGTCGAGCGGCACGGTTGATTCTCCGCCCAGCCCGGCGACGTTGGGGTAGGCCCCGACGACGTGATCGAAGAAGCCGTCGTTCTCGTCGAAGGTGATGAGCAGAGCCGTCTTTGACCACACCTCGGGGTCGCTGGTAAGTGCGTTGAGCACGCCGGCCGTGTACCAGGCGCCGTAGCCCGCCGGCCAGGCTGGATGCTCGGTGTACGCCTCGGGCGCGACGATCCAGGACACGCTCGGCAAACGGCCGTTCTGGACGTCGGCCTTGAGGATGTCGAAGAACGTCCCGCTGACATTGACGTCGGTCCCGGTGAGCGCGGCCTGGTACAGGGGGCTCCCCGGCGTCGAGTTCTGGTAGTCGAAGAAGTACAGCAGCGAGTTGTCGCCGTAGTTGCCGATGTACGCGTCCGATGTCCACCCCCAGTACTGGGCGGCGGTGAGGCCGAGCCCTATGTCCTGGTAGATCTTCCAGCTGACTCCGGCGTTCAGGAGTCGCTCCGGATAGGTCTGCCATCCATACCCGAGCTCGTCGTTGGCGATCACCGGGCCGCCGCCCTGCCCGTCGTTGCCGTCCCAGCCGGTCCACATGTAATAGCGGTTGGGGTCGGTCGGGCCGAGCATCGAGCAGTGGTAGCCGTCGCAGACCGTGAAGGAGTCGGCGAGCAGGTAGTGGAACGGAAGGTCCTTGCGCTCCATGTGCGCCATGGTGGTGGTCGTCTTGGCCGGGATCCACTGGTCCCAGTTGCCTGCGTTGAACGCCTGGTGGGTCGTGTCCCAGTCGTGGGCAAGATCCTCGATGAACGTGAGCGCCAGATCGTCGCCGGGCACCTCAGGACGGAACGGGAGCGTGACCGTGGAGTCGTCGGCCTGGTACCAGGCCGGTTTGCCGCTCGGCAACGTCACCGAGTGTGGATCGCCGAAACCGCGGACTCCCCGCATCACGCCGAAGTAGTGGTCGAACGATCGGTTCTCCTGCATGAGCACCACGATGTGCTCGACATCCCTCAGCGAGCGAGTCGCGTGGTTCGCCGGGATCGCCAGCGCGCGCGCGATGCTGTCCGACAGCATCGTCGCCGCCACGCTACCTCCGGCCAACTGAAGGAACCTGCGCCGATTGACGACTCGCATCAGCTCACCCGCCTTGATTCCACGGGCAACGACCGAGACGCTGCCCTGCTTTCACCCACGTAGACGACTCCGACCCCCGGTCAGCGACCGCTGGGCATCCTAGGTCGCCTCGCCCCGGGGCGTCCACGCGACTTACAACTGGGTCACAGGCTGTTCACGACAAAGTCACGGGTCGAGGCCTGGACGTCGGCGAGCGACGGTGCATGCAAGACTGCATTGGCGGTGAGGCTCCCGGCCCCAAGCCACAGCAGCGCGCTACGACGGCGTGACCCTTAGAGGTCGCCGTCAGCAAGCGGCCGTGGCGCTCGTGGCGGTGGTGGTGCTCGCCGGCGTGATCTTCGCGGTGACCCGGCCGGGCGCGCCGCGGCATCGCGTCTCGAGGCCGGTGGCGACGCTCCCCGCCCGGCCGGACATTGTGTTCGTGCTCACGGACGATCTCTCGATGAACCTGCTGCGGTTCATGCCGCACGTGCTGTCGATGGAGCGAGAGGGGCTGTCGTTTGAGAACTACTACGTGTCGGACTCGCTGTGCTGCCCGTCTCGCGCGTCGATCTTCACCGGCGACTTCCCCCACGACACCGGCGTGTTCAGCAACTTCGGCCCGGGGGGCGGCTTCAACGCCTTCTATAAGCACGGCGATGAGCGGCATACGTTTCCGATCGCGCTTCAGCGGGCGGGTTACGTGACCGCGATGATGGGCAAGTACCTCAACGGTTACCTGGAGTCCCGCGGTCACTCCGCTGATGGGCAGATCACCTCGGTGCCGGCCACCTATATCCCGCCGGGTTTCTCGGATTGGGACGTGGCCGGCTGGGGGTATCCGGAGTTCGACTACACGCTGAACCAGAACGGAGGGCTGCGGCACTACGGGCACCGACCATCGGATTATCTGACCGACGTGATCGCGCGCGACGGCGTGAGCTTCATCGACCGCGCAACGCGGAGTGGCAAGCCGTTCTTCCTCGAGCTGGCGACGTTTGCCCCTCACTCGCCGTACGTCCCCGCCCCGCAAGACGCGAACGACTTCCCTGGCCTCAAGGCCCCACGGCCGCCAAGCTTCGACATGCTGCCGACCGACCCGCCGAGGTGGCTGGCCGGTCATCGCAGGCTGACCCGGACCCAGATCTCGAGGATCGACGCGGCCTTCCGTCGCCGAGCCCAGTCGGTACAGGCCGTCGACCGGATGATCGGCGAGATCGAGCAGACGCTGGCGGCGGATGGGGTCGCGCGCGACACATACCTGATCTTCAGCTCCGACAACGGACTCCACACCGGCGAGTACCGGCTGATGCCCGGCAAGCTGACCGCCTTTGACACCGACATCCATGTCCCGCTCGTGGTCGTCGGCCCCGGTGTCCCGGCCGGACGCACGACCCCGCGGATGGCTGAGAACATCGACCTGGCCAAGACGTTCACCGCGATCGGCGCTACCACCATCCGCTCCGACGGTCACAGCCTCCTCGGGCTGATGCACGGTAAGACTGCGCCCGGCTGGCGCAACGCGATCCTGGTCGAGCACCATGGCGGACCCATGTCCGTGCTCGACCCGGACTACCAGCAGTCGCCGAGTGGCAGCCCCACGACCTACGAGGCGATGCGCACCCCATCATTTCTGTACGTCGAGTACGCCGACGGCGAGCGCGAGTTCTACGAGCTCCGGACCGATCCGTTCGAGCTGCACAATCTCGCCACGGACCTCGGCACCTCCCAGCTGGCCCTGCTTCACCGGGAGCTCGCCCGGCTCGAGCACTGTCATGGCGGGCGGCAATGTTGGGCGGCGATGCACGTCGCCCGCGGACCCACCCCGAGCTGAATTCGCGCCGCGGTGAAGCGCCGCTCACTGGCACACCTCGCACTCTTCTCCGCTGCGGGCGGCTTCGATCGAGCACGCCAGCGCCTCGCGGGCTTCCACCGCGGACACGGTCGCCTTCTCGATCGACGAGGCTCCGAGCGTGCGCAGGTAGTACGTGGTCTTCAAGCCGGCGCGCCAGGCGCGGCGGTACATGTGGCTCATCGTCCGCATGTCGGGCTCAGCCAGGAACAGGTTGAGCGATTGGGATTGGTCGATCCACTTCTGCCGGCGGGCGGCGGCGTCGATCAGCGCATCGGGTGGGATCTGGAAAGCCGTGCGGTAACGGGACTTGACATCCGCGGGGATCTCCGGGATGTCGGCGAGATCGCCGTCTCGGGCCTTGAGTCGCTCGGCGATGGCGTCGCTCCACAGGCCGGCGGCCTTGAGCTCGCGGACGAGGAACGGGTTGACGATCACGAAGTCCCCGGAGAGGTTGGACTTGGCGAACAGGTTCTTGTACATCGGCTCGATGCACGGTGAGGTGCCCGTGATGTTGGCAATCGTCGCCGTGGGCGCGATCGCCAGGACATTGGAGTTGCGCATGCCCTGTGCGGCGACCTTCTCGCGCAGCGGCGCCCAGTCCATCCGGCCTTCGGCCGGGATCTCGACCGGCTCCCCCCGTTCGGCTTCGAGCAGCTCGATGGTGTCTTGGGGCAGGAGTCCTCGGTCCCACTTCGAGCCCAGGTAGGAGGGGTAGGTACCGCGCTCGGCGGCGAGGTCGCTCGAGGCCTCGTAGGCGTAGTAGGCGACCGCCTCGAGCGCCTCGTCGGAGAACGCGACCGCCTCTGCGGAGTCGAACGCCAAGCCCTTGCGATAGAGCGCGTACTGGAGTCCCATCACGCCGAGGCCGACCGGCCGGTGGCGCGCGTTGGCCGTGCGGGCCGGCTCGGTGGGATAGAAGTTGACGTCGATGACGTTGTCCAGCGCGCGGATGGCGATACGAATCGTCTCGCGGAGCTTGGTGTGATCGAGCCCGCCGTCCCGCGTCAGGTGCTGATCGAGCACGATCGAGCCTAGGTTGCACACCGCGGTCTCATCGGGACCGGTGTTGAGCGTGATCTCGGTGCAGAGATTCGAAGAGTGGATGACGCCGGCGTGGTCCTGGGGGGAGCGGATGTTGCAGGGATCCTTGAACGTCATCCAGGGATGGCCCGTCTCGAACAGCATCTTGAGCATCTGCTTCCACAGCTCGATCGCGGGGATCGACTCGCCGAAGATCTCGCCGGCCGCCGCGCGCCGCTCGTACTCGACGTAGCGCCGCGCGAATTCGGCGCCGTAGCACTCGTGCAGGTCGGGGACGTCGCTTGAGCGAAACAGCGTCCAGTCCTCGCGCGCCTCCATCCGCTGCATGAACAGGTCAGGGATCCAGCAGGCGGTGTTCATGTCATGGGTACGGCGCCGATCGTCGCCGGTGTTCCGGCGCAGCTCCAGGAATTCGCGGATGTCGTTGTGCCACACCTCCAGGTAGGCACAGCCGGAGCCGGCCCGCTTGCCGCCCTGGTTCACCGCCACGAGCTGGTCGTTGTGCATCTTCAGGAACGGCACGACGCCCTGGCTCTCGCCGTTCGTGGATTCGATGTGCGATCCGGTGCCGCGAACCGCCGTCCACGATCCGCCGAGCCCGCCGGCCCACTTCGAGCACATCGCGTTCTCGGCGATCCCGCGGCCGACGATCGAGGACAGCGTGTCCTCGATCTTGTACAGGTAGCACGAGGAGAGCTGGGAGTGGGGGGTGCCCGAGTTGAACAGCGTGGGGGTGGACGAGCAGAACCGCCGCTGCTTGTACACGGTGTAGAGATCGATCACGCGCTGCTCGCGGGCGACCGGGTCCTCGTCGCACTCGCCGAGGCAGACGCCCATCGCAACTCGCAGCCAGAACAGCTGAGGCGCCTCCAGGCGGCGCGGCCGGGCGCCGGTCTTGTCGACGATCAGGTAGCGGTCGTACAGGGTCTGCAGGCCGAGGAAGTCGAAGTCGAGATCGGCGGTTGGATCGAGCGCCGCGCCGAGCAGCTCGAGATCAAAGTCAAGGAGCCTCGGGTCGACCCGCTTGATGGCGGTGCCGCGGGCGAGGACCGAGCGCAGGGCCCGCACGTGGAAGTCCTTGAGCGCGCCGACGCCGTCGCGCACGATGTCCCAGCCCAGCGTCTCCTCGTAGATGTAGCTGAGCAGGATCCGACCCGCGAACGGGGAGAAGTCGCTGTCACGCTCGACCAACGCCTTGGCGTTCAGCACCACCAGTCGCCGCAGGTCGGCGCGGGTGACGCCGGGACGGATCGCGCGCCGCAGCTCGCGCTCGAGCGCGTCGTCGCCCAGCGCGAGATCGAGTCCGATCCGCGCGAACGTGATCCGCGCCCGCAGGTCCTCGCCCGTCCACGTCGACTCGCTGCCGTCGGTCTCAAGCACCGGCAGCGGGGCCGGCGCCGGGGGGTGTGCGCCGGCGGAGTGCTGGGCGCGCAACAGCGCTCGTTCGGCGCGGTAGACGATGTAGCGCTCGGCCACGCGCATATGGCCGCTCAGGACGAGCTCCTCCTGAACGATGTCCTGCACGGTTTCGATCGGCACGTATGACGTGTGGAGGCCGTGGGCGCGCTCGTCGACCCGTGCGGCGACGGCGACGGCGGGTTCGGAGCTGAGCGACAGCGAGAGGAACGCCTTGCGGATGGCGATCTCGATCTTGGCGGGCTCCCACCCCGCCACCTCGCCCGAGCGGCGGATGAGCCGCAATGTCCCGGTCGGGCGCGATTCGTCGCCGTCCGCCGGAGCGCTCACGGCGCGGCGAAGCACAAGCGCCTTGGCAATCTCGAAATAGCCGGTGGCGATCAGCGACGCCTCGACCAGGGCGGACAGGTCATACGCGGTGATGCGCTGGGCACCGTCCGCGGCCGCCGATTGCAGCCGCCCGGCGACATCGGCGGTGACTGCCCGGATGATCGCGCGTCCGGCCGCCGTGTCGACGCCCGACTCGCCGGAGGCGAGCGCCAGCGTCGCGAGCGCGTCGGCGACGGGCGCAGCGATGTGCTCAAACGCCAATGGCCGCTCGCCGCCGTCCTCCTCCTCCAGCGCCAGTTCGACTGCCAACCCGTCATGCCCGGCGAGCGCGGCCGGGACATCGACCGTGAAGTTCTCGTCGATGGTCGCGGCCGCGGCGCGCTTCAGTTCCAGGTCGTGGAGGATCTCGTCGAAGTCGATCAGCATCGGTGCTCCCATTCGGTGTCGTCGTCGGTGATCACAGCTCGTCGTCGGAGACGAGCGCCAGCGCTGAGGCGCGCTGGTACTCGGTGACGCGGCCCTCGAAGAAGTTCTGCTCTTTGCGGAGATCCATCAGCTCCGCCAGCCAGGGGAGCGGGTTCTCGATCGACTGGGCCGACAGCGGCTCGAGGCCGCACCCGACGAGCCGGCGGTCGGCGATGTAGTCGACGTACTGCGCGAAGTCCCCCTGCGAGAGCCCAACGCCCTCGACCGGAAGGCAATCGGCGATGAAGCGCTGCTCGAGGGCGACCGCCTCACGCATCAGCTCGCGCAGCTCCGCCCGGAACGCGTCGGTCCAGATCTCGGGGTTCTCGGCCACGAGTTCGCGGAGCAAGCGGCGGAAGAGCTCGATGTGGTTGGACTCGTCGCGCAGCGTGTACCGGAACATCGTGCCGATGCCGGTCAGCTTGCCCTGGCGATACAGCGACAGGAGCATCCCGAACAGCCCGTAGAACTGGGTGCCTTCCATGCACTGGCCGAACACGAAGATGTTCTTGGCCAGGAGCTGCCGGGCCTCCCGGTCGGTCATGTCGAGGTCGCGCCGCAGCTCGCGGGAGACCTCGGTGACAAACCGGTTCTTGGCTGCGATCGTCGGGATGTCGCTGAACATCGCCTCGCATTCGTGGGGGTCGATCTGCAGCGAGGCGATCATGTACAGCAGCGAGTCGGCGTGGATGTTCTCCTCGTGTGCGTGGCGTCCGAGCACGAGCTTGAGCTCCGACGCGGTCACGAGCTCACGGACGACGTGGATGATGTTGTCGCCGACGATCCCCTCGGCGGCGGAGAAGTAGCCGATGCCCATGTGCACGATCCACCGGTCGATGTCCGAGAGCGCTTGCGAGTTGCGCCACTGCTCGATGTCGCGTGCCATCTGGATGTCCTCGGGCTCCCAGTGGTTGGCCTTCATCGTGCGGTACAGCTCGTAGGCCCACCCGTAGCGCAGCGGCAGCAGGTTGAACGTCATCGTCTCCCGGCCGCCGATGACGCGCTTGGCGGCCAGCGCCGCCTCGGCCCGCGCCCGATCGAGCACGAAGCTCCGTCCGCCGAAGGTGTATGTGCGCGTTTGCTCGGTGGGACCGCGCACGTCGAGGTCGGGATCCGTGCGATCAAAGGCTGTGCTGCTCTGCATGGCGTTCTCCGGTCGGTCGGAGAGGGCAGCAGCCGGTCGCAGGCACGCACGGACGCTTCTTGCCCTTACTCCGAGGGCTTTGACAGCGGCGCGACGATCAGGCGGCCGGGCTCGTCCCTCCACCGCGGTGCAGGGCCTTACCGTTGCGGGACAGCGCCGGAATCAGACCGGACTTCGCTGACGATCACGCACCCCGGTATTCCGGAGCGCCTACCAAGCTACGTGCCGTCCCGGACGGAACCGCGGCGGGAGTTCACCGGCGCGATCTGACTCTCGGGCGATTTGATCAGCTTCATCGTGATGTGCGAGTCGAACTTGTCGACTCCCGGCAACTCTCCGAGCCGGGTTGAAATGAAGGCTTCGAAGCCCTCGAGGCTCGCGGTGGCGACGCGGATCAGGTAGTCGGGCAGACCGAACATCCGGCGAACCTCGGTGACCTCATCGAGCGCGGCGACGGCGGCTTCGAACGCTTCGAAGGTCGCACGGTCCTTGCGCCTGAGGTCGACGAACACGAGCACCTCGAATCCCCGGCCGATCGCCTGGGGGTCGATCCGTGCGGTGTAGCCGACGATCACGCCGTCGCTCTCCATGCGCTTGACGCGTCGCAGGCAGGGCGCGGGCGTGAGGCCGACCCGATCGGCGAGCTCGACGTTGGTCAGGCGGCCGTCGCGCTGGAGCTCGGCAATGATCCGGCGGTCGAGAGAATCCATATCGCTGGATGATTGCGCAAAACGGGAGCAAAGGGGCCATATTCGCTATCGCATAGCGGGGACTTCCCCATAAGGTGATGCGTATGAGCGCCACGGTGTCATCGCCGCCCGGCGGCACCGCCGCGATGGTCCCGTCCGAGCCGCCTCCCCAGCGGGCAGAGATCATCCGCGCCGCGGCTGGGATCGGCGTGTACGCAGGCGCGTTCGGGGTTACGTTCGGCGCCGTGTCGGCGACCGCGGGCCTCAGCGTGATTCAGGCGGTGACGATGAGCGCGGTCATGTTCACGGGCGCATCCCAGTTCGCTCTCGTCGGGATCCTGGCGGTCGGCGGAGCGCCGCTCGCCGGGCTGTCCGCCGCGCTCCTGCTCGGCCTGCGTAACGCGTTCTACGGGGTGCCCGTCACCGACATCCTCGGGCCTCGCGGCTTGCGCCGGCTCTCGACGGCTCATTTCGTGATCGACGAGACGACGGCGATGGCCGTCGCTCAGTCGACACGGCGCGCCGGTCGCTACGCGTTCTGGGCGACTGGCGTCACGCTGTTCGCGCTCTGGAACCTCGGCACGCTGTGCGGCGCGCTGATCGGCAGCGGGATCGATACCTCGGCGCTGGGGCTCGACGCGGCCGCTCCGGCGATCTTCCTCGCTCTCCTGTGGCCGCAGCTCTCGCGCGATCGGGCTCCGGCAGTGGCGCTCGGCGCGATCGTCGTGGCGCTCGGACTCGGTTCGATCGCCCCCGCCGGCGTACCCATCATCGCCACGGCGGCGGTAGCGATCGCCGCCGGGCTGCTGCCGGCCCGCCCGGGCCAGAAACGGGGCGACGGATGAGCACGTTTTGGGCCACGATCCTGGCGGGCTCGGTCGGCTGCTACGCACTGAAGCTCGCCGGCGTCTCTCTCCCGGCGTCGGTGCTCGGCCACCCGCGCGTGCAGCGGACGGCTCGCCTGCTGCCGGTCGCGATGCTCAGCGCACTGGTCGTCACCGACCTGTTCGAGGCCAACGGGCGCTACAGCGCTGACTGGCACACGCTCGCCGGCGTCGGGGTCGGCGCCGTCGCGCTCCGGTTTGGCTCCTCGCTCATCGTCGTCTTTCTCCTGGCGATTGCCACCACCGCGGGCATGCGATTGCTCGCGTAGCGCGCCGGGCCGATTGATCGACGCGCACTGGGCCGGGAAGCGCTACCGGATGGCCGCCTTCCCACACGCGAGAGTCCACGGGCATCGTGGCTGTCCGCGGAACGCTTCGATGCGGCGCTATCTGCCGAGCTTCGCCGCGCCGGGCACGTAGGCGAGGCCCGTCGCGAGCGCTGCGGCAGCGGCGAGCGCTATGGGCAGGAAGAGGGCGGTCTTGAGCAGAAGCGCGCCGACGACGGCGCCGGCGAGCATCGCCAGCACCGCGGCGATCCGTCTGGTCGAGCCGTTGCCGGTGCCGCCGGCGATTCGGGAATCGGCCGCCAGGCCGGTCAGGGTCAGGGTGAGGACGGTGGTCGTCAGGTCCGGCACGCCGATGCGACGGACAACCGCATTGCGCACCCCCATCGCCAGGGCCATCAGGACGATCAGAGCGTATGCGGCAGCGTCGCCGGGATGGACCGTTGCCACCGCCGCCAGGATGGCCGCGGCGGCGAGCAGCACGGTTTCGATGCCGAGCGCGCGCGCGACGAGTCCGCTGTGACGGTCGGCCAGGCGCTTGGACAGGACGCCTCCGGCTCCGGCTCCGATGAGGAACGAGAACAGCGAGACGATCGGTGCGACCACGGGCAGGCCGCCGCTGCCGGCGACGCCGAAGCCGAGCAGGACGACGTTGCCGGTCATGTTGGCGGTGAAGACGTGGCCGAGTCCGAGGTAGGCGACCGCGTCGACCAGTCCGGTCGTGAACGTGAGCGTGAGTAGCGCCCGCGTGAGCGGGTGCCGGACACTGGCCGCTTCGCGCCGGAGGGCCTGCTCATCGAACTGGGCAGCGTTTGCGGCACCGATGGCGTTCATCGCTTACCTCCTCTCGTAGGGCTTGCGCTTGCGCGTGATAACAGACGCCCGAGCAACCGCCAAACGGGGTGCCGGTTGGCCGCGTGCGCGAGTGGCGCTTTAACCGGACAGGTACGGGCGGGGGCTACAGCCGGGAGACGAGCTCGGCGACGATCTCCGCCGCCGGCTGTGTCCGACTGGCGAGCGCGACACTCTGTCCGGCCCACATCGATAGGGGTTCGATCTCGCCGGTCGTGCCGACCATCGGGGGCGCGGGTTCGTACCGAACGATCGCTTCTCCGGAGGCGAAGTGCGCGATCACCTCGCCCTCGTGTGGACGGCTGCCCGGTGCGGGCCGGCCCGCGGCCTCCCACATCTCGGCCGTCGAGTTGTGGAGGGCGCGGTGAGATGCGTCCGGCCATCCCACCTCGTAGAGATTGGGGTACCACTCAGCCTCCGTCTCGGCTGCGGCGATCACCCGGCGCCGGTACTCGTCGTGGATCGGCATCTCCTCGGCGAGCAGGAAGCGAGTGCCGAGCAAGGCGGCCTGGGCGCCGAGGGCGATCACCGCGGCGACGCCGCGAGCATCGCCGATCCCTCCAGCCGCGATGACCGGTACCGGGTCCACCGCGTCGACTACCGCCGGCACCAGCGGGAGCGTTGCCACGCCGCTCCATACGTGCCCGCCGGCCTCCCAGCCCTGGGCGACGACGATGTCAACTCCGCACCCGACCGCGTGCCGCGCTTGCTCGACGCTGCCGACCGTGTGCATGACGAGGCCTCCGCCGTCATGCACCAACTCGACGTAGTCCTGAGGATCGCCCCAGAAGAGCGAGACGATCCGCAGGCCGGCCGAAAGGGCCTGGTCGATTCGCTGGTGCTGATCGAAGGCGAGGACGAAGTTGCCGGCGAACGGCCGGTCGGTGAGCTCCGCCACCTGGCGAACCACCTCGCCGGCATCGTCGGCCCATCCCAGCCCCACGGTTCCGAGGCCGCCGGCATTTGAGACCGCGGCCGGCAGGCGTGGATCCACAGCCAACGGCGCCTCGACGATCGGGTGTTCTATCCCAAGCAGTTCACAAACCGGCGTACGCATCGGTGCTCCGTTCGTGGTCTCAGCTGACGAGGTAGATCTCGTAGATCACCCCGGCCGCCTGGCGGGCGGCGACGCCGATGAAGACGCCTTTGTTCAGCCAGTCGAGAGCGGGGGCCGCGGTCTCGATTTGGGTCGCAGTGCGGAACGTGTACTCGCTCGGGTCGACGTCTTCCCCGCGTCCGAGCCGGGCGAGCACCTCTTCGCTGCCGTAGCGAACGCTGCGAGATTGCACGTAGAGAACGTCGCCGTCGTCGGTCTGCAGTGTGTAACGGATGTCCCCGAAGGCGGTCCCGTCCGCCAGCACGATCTGCCAGTCCGCGCTGGCGCCCGGCACGAGTACGCCGCTGAGTGCCGGACCGGTGAAGGTTCCGCTGGTCAGCGGCACGATCCGACGGCGACCCTTCGCGGTGTCGCCGAGATCAAGAGGTTGCCCGAGCGCGGCCTCCAGACGGTACAACGGGGTGAGCCTCGGGTCGGGAAGCTTGAAGTTATTCACGCATGCGCCCAGTCATGGGACAGACTAACGATCGGACTCCCGCAGCGCCATGTCTTGACTAGAGCTCTTCACCCCTCGACAGGAGCAGACCATGCGCCCCGACATCACCCCGGGCGGCAACTTCCCGGATTACGAGTTGCCCGATCACGAGAGCAACCCCCGCAAGCTGAGCGAGCTCCAGGGCGAGGATCCGATGATCCTCACGCTCGCGCGCGGGCACTACTGCCCTAAGGAACACCAGCAGCACCTCGACCTCGCGGCCAACTACCCCAAGATCAACGTGTCCTACACGAAGGTCGTGACCATCTCCACCGACACCCATCACGACAGCCTCGACTTCCGCAACTCGATCGGCGCCCAGTGGCCGTTCCTCTCAGATCCGGAGCGGATCGTGCAGAAGGACCTCGACATCCAGGAGTACACCGATCCCGAGCACAACCCGATGATCCCGCACACGCTCGTGCTCAAGCCTGGGCTCGTCGTCCACAGCATCTACAACGGCTACTGGTTCTGGGGCAGGCCCTCGTTCGTCGACCTCTGGCACGACCTGCGGGCGGTCACGCGCGAGATTCGCCCCGACTGGGATCTCGCCACCCCCGGGCTGCGCGAGAAGTGGGAGGCCGGGGACATGTCCCCCTTCCACGGCTGGAACAAACAGGGCACGAAAGGCGCAGAGCTACCGGCCGTGTACTGATCACTTTATGAGCGCCCAAGCAAACGCGTCCGAGGGTGCGCGGACCGCGACCTTGACCCCCATCGGGGCTGTCGTTCGCGGTCTCATCGCGGGCGCGGTGGGAACGGCGGCGATGGACGCCTTGCTGTTCAAGCGCTACCGGCGCGGCGGCGGCAAGGAGGCCGTCAAGGCGTGGGAGTTCTCCGAGGGACTGTCGAGTTGGGATGAAGCCCCGGCGCCGGCCACGGTCGGCAAGCGGCTCGTCGAAGGCCTGTTCCAGGTGGAGATTCCGGCGTCCCGCGTGCCGCTGGTGAACAACGTGACGCACTGGGCGTTCGGAATAATGGGCGGTGCGCAGTACGGCCTCATCGCCGGGTCGCTGGCCAAGCAGCGAGTCAGCTACGGGTTGCCGTTTGGCGCCTCGGTCTGGGCCACCGGTTACGTGATCCTGCCCGCGGCGAAGCTCTACAAGCCGATCTGGGAGTACGACACCGGGACGCTGGCCAAGGATCTGAGCGCCCACCTCGTCTACGGACTCGCCACGGCCACAGCCCTGCGCCTGCTCTCGCCGCAGCAACCGTGAGCAGCGCGGGCAGCACCAAAGGAAGCAACCGGGAGCCGGCGCTGACCGGGCAGACGGTGGTATTGATCGGGGGCAGCAGCGGGATCGGACTGGAGACCGCGCGGCGAGCGCGCGCTGAAGGCGCCGAGGTGATCCTGACCGGGCGGAACGCCAACCGGCTGCAAGACGCATCCGCTGAGGTCGGAGCCCGGAGCGTCGCGGCGTTCGATGCGAACGATTCTGGGGCGCTGGCCCGATTCTTCGAGAGCGTGCCCGACCCGATCGACCACGTGCTGGTCACGGCCGGCGGGCCGCACTATGAGTCGCTGCTGGACATGGACTCGGACGCGGTGCGCGCGGCGCTCAGCGAGCGTGTGGTGCTGGGACTCGACGTCGCGCGTCACGCCGTGGGCAAGATGAGAGCCGGCGGCACCTTGTTGTTGATGGGCATGACCGGCGGCCGCACGATCAGGCGCGACCTCGGGATCGCCCCCGCCGTCACCGCCGTGCTCCCGCCCTTCGTGGCCGCGCTGGCGCTTGAGGTCGCACCGGTGCGCGTGAACCTGATAGCCGCCGGGTTCGTCGACTCGCCGCTGTCGGCGTCAATCCTCGGCGATGCGCTGGAGGAGCGGCGCGAGCAGTTACGCGCGACGCTGCCGATCGGACGGGTCGTCGAACCGGCCGACGTCGCCGCGCTCGCTGTTCACCTGATGATCAACACCGCGGTTACGGGTGCAACCTTCGACATCGACGGCGGCGAGCAGTTCGTCGATTAGCCGTCAGGCTCTGAGGTATGCCCGGATTACTTCGGGGTCGGGGTCGATTCCGAGGCCAGGTCCCTGGGGGACCTCGATCCGGCCCCCCTCAGGGCTGAGCGCATCCCCATAGATCCGGGCCTCGAGATCGAAGTAGCGCCATTCGATCATCCCGTCCACGTCGCCCAGCGCCGCCATCACCTGTATGGCCGCGAGCAAACCGGGACCGTCGTAGAAGCTATGCGGCATCACGGTGACGTTGTGCAGCGCCGCGACCGGGAACACCTTGCAGAGCTCGGTCACCCCTCCCATCTTGGCCGGGCTCGGCTGGACGAAGTCCACGGAGCCCGCGCTCAGGAGACGGTCGAAGTCCATAAGGGTCGACACGTTCTCGCCGGCGGCGATTGGGATCTCCTCCGTGGCGCGAAGCTCGGCCAGGCCCTCGTAGTTCTCGGGTGGCCAGACCGGCTCCTCGAGCCACTTCAGGCGAAAGTCCCTGAGCTCCGGCGCCAGCCCACGAACCTGGCTCACGGTCCAGGCGCAGTTCACGTCGACCATGATGTCCACCCCGGGGCCTGCCGCTTCACGGGCGGCCCGGATCGCCACAGGCTGTCTTTCGTGCAGCTTGAGGCTGTTGAACCCGTCCTCGAGCACCCGCCGGACTCGGTCGCGGACGACCGTCGGGTCGTCGTACGCCTCGAGGCTCGCGTACGACGCCAGATGGGTGGCGCCTCCACCGAGAAGGCAGTGGAGCGGGGCGCCGGCGGCCTTGCCCGCGATGTCCCACAAGGCGATGTCCACGGCCGAGAGCGCGTGGGTAACGAGGCCGCCCCGCCCGAAGACCTGCAATTCCTTCTGCACGTCGAGCATGAGTGAAGCGATCCGTGACGCGTTCCGTCCGACGCATAGCGGCGCGATCAAGTCGTCGATCGCCCGTTGGGTAACCGCGGCCGCGCCGAACCCGAGCGCCTCACCCCAGCCTTCCAATCCCTGGTCGGTTGTGACCTTGACGAGCAGTGAGTCCACCGCCGGGCGCTCCCCCGGACCCCAGCCGGACGCCGCGGACGCCTGACCGGGCTTGAACGGGATCCGGAGCGGGAAGGTCTCGATCGCGGTGATGAGCATTGGCGGCTCAGGCGTTTCGCGGGTCATCGCTCGGGTCGAGATATTCGAGGCCGAGCGGCCCGATCGCCGAGACCCGGGTGACGTATTCACCCGACCGCGCCCAGTGGAAGTGAGGCGTGCCGCCTGGGAGCACGATGACCGCTCCCCGTCGGATCCCCGACCTGTTAGCTGGCTGGGTCTGGGCCATCATCGAAACCTCCGCATGCATAACACGACATTTCGCCCGTCGGCTCGAAGCCCTGTCGTGTTATGCACGTATGGCATGCACAACACGTCACGGCTCGCGCGGGCGCGATGAATTGTCGTGTTTTGGTCGTCGGCGTGGGCCGAGGCGCCGCCGCCGGCGAACTCGCTCGACCCGATGCTCCGCGACTAGCGCCGGATGCAGCGGAACCCGATGTGGCTGGTGGAGGTGTCGATGGCCTCGGGTTGGCGGGCGGCGGGCCGGTAGCGCAGGCAGTAGCTGGGCGCGCACAGGTGTGAGCCTCCCTTGATGACGCGGCGTGGGATGTGCGCGCCCGGGCGGCCGACGTCGTAGCTGGCTTCCGGAGTCTCGACGCGGGGGTTCGGGGGCGGCTTGCAACAGGGACTTGCCGGCGTGTCGGTGCCGGCGCCCCGCGCCGAGTAGTAGTCGCTGGTCCACTCCCAGACATTTCCGGTCATGTCGGAGAGCCCGTAGCCGTTGGCCGGGAACAGACCGATCGGGGTGGTGCCGCGCCAGCCCTTGGCTCCGGTGTTGCGCCAGGGGAACTCGCCTTGCCAGAAGTTGGCCATCAGCTCTCCCCTCGGATGCATCTCCTCGCCCCAGGCAAACACCGCGCCGTCGAGCCCGCCGCGGGCTGCGTATTCCCACTCGGCCTCGGTCGGGAGCTCCTTGCCCGCCCACCGCGCGAACGCCTCAGCGTCCTCGTAGGCGATGTGCGTCACGGGGTGGTCCTGCCGCTCGGCGTTGTCGCTCCGCGGACCCCATGGGTGGCGCCAGCTCGCGCCCGGAACGTAGGACCACCACTGGCTCGGATCGCCCAGCGGGACGGGGTGGGGGGTGGGGTGGAACACGGCCGACCCGGCGACGAGCAGCGAGGGGTCGGCGTCGGGGTAGTCGGCCGCGTCGGGTTCCCGCTCGGCAAGCGTCGTGTAGCCGCTGTCAGCGACAAAGCGAGCGAACTCGGCGACGGTGACTGGCCCGGGGTCGATCGCGAAGCGGTCGATCTCGATCTCGCGCGTCGGGCCTTCCTCGGGATAGAAATCGTCCGAGCCCATCCGGAACTGCCCGGCTGGGATCTCGACCATGCCGTCAGCAGCCATGAGTCGAAGGTTCCGTCTGGGGGGCGGTGGGGCACATCACCTTCTTCGGATGATGAAGGCGGCCTCGCGTCGGGCTGATCATGGCCACGGATCCAGCGAGCACGAAATGGAAGGGGACCTGATGGCAAAGCCGTTCAAGGGGATCATCAACGTCGACGTGACCGAGTCGGTCCCCGACTGGGGGCCGTACACCCAGCCGATCGCGCCCGAGGGAACACCCAGCGTTCTCTACATCGTGCTCGACGACGTCGGCTATTCCGCGATGGAGCCCTTCGGTGGCCTGATCGAGACCCCCAACATCAACCGGATCGCCGAGCGGGGTCTGCTCTACACGAACTTCCACACGACTGCGCTGTGCTCGCCGACGCGGTCGTGCCTGATGACCGGCCGCAACCACACCACCAATGGGATGGCGACGATCACCGAGGCGGCATCCGGTTTTCCCAGCTCCAATGGGCACATCCCGTTCGAGTGCGGGACGATCGCCGAGGTCCTCGGCGAACGCGGCTGGAACACCTACATGACCGGCAAGTGGCACCTCACCCCCGAGGATGAGATGAATCTCGCGTCGATCAAGGACCAGTGGCCGGTCGGCCGCGGGTTCGAGCGCTTCTACGGGTTCCTCGGGGCCGAGACCAACCAGTGGTATCCCGACCTGGTCTACGACAACCACCCCGAGGAGCAGCCGTACGCGCCGGAACAGGGCTACCACCTGACGGTTGACCTGACCGATCGGGCGCTGTCGTTCATCCAGGACTCCAAGGCGATTGCGCCGGACAAGCCGTTCTTCCTCTACTACTGCCCCGGCGCCTGTCATGCCCCGCATCACGCACCCAAGGAGTGGGCGGACAGGTACAAGGGCAAGTTCGATATGGGCTATGAGGCGTATCGCGAGCTCGTGTTCGAGCGCCAGAAGAAGGCCGGGATCGTGACCAAGGACGCCGTGCTCTCGCCGATCAACCCCTACATCGACGAGACCCTCGACGGCAAGCCCTGGCCCGAGGCCGACACGATGCGTCCGTGGGACTCGCTCCACGAGGACGAGAAGCGACTGTTCGCGCGTATGGCCGAGGTCTACGCGGGCTTCCTCAGCCACGCCGATCACCAGATCGGACGCCTGCTCGATTACCTGGAGGAGTCGGGTCAGCTCGACAACACGCTGATCGTGCTCGTGTCCGACAACGGTGCCTCCGGCGAAGGCGGCCCGAACGGCTCGGTCAACGAGAACAAGTTCTTCAACGGTCTGCCCGACACGATCGAGCAGGCGCTCCCGTTCCTCGACGACCTGGGCAGCCCGAAGACCTACAACCACTATCCGACCGGGTGGGCGTGCGCGTTCAACACCCCGTTCAAGCTGTGGAAGCGCTACTCGAACTGGGAGGGCGGGACGGCCGACCCAATGATCGTCGCCTGGCCCAAGCGGATCCAGAAGACCGGCGTCTGCCGGCAGTACACCCACGCCGTCGACATCGTGCCCACCATCTACGAGGCCCTCGGGATCGATCCGCCGGACGTCGTGAAGGGCTACACCCAGCATCCCATGGAGGGGGTCAGCTTCGCGGCCACATTCGACGACCCTGACGCCGAGACCGGTAAGCAAACCCAGTTCTACGCGATGGGCGGCACGCGGGCGATCTGGCACCAGGGCTGGAAGGCCGCGGCCGTGTCCCCGTCAGCGCCCGACATGTGGGCGCACTACGCCAGCCAGCGGTGGGAGCTGTTCAACACCGACGCGGACCCGTGCGAGTGTCACGACCTGGCGGCCGAGCACCCCGAGAAGCTCCAGGAGCTCATCGGCCTGTGGTGGGAGGAGGCGGGCCGCTATCAGGCGCTGCCGCTCGAGAATCGCAATGCGATCGAGATCCTGACTACCGAGCGTCCACAGCTCTCGAAGCCACGCAGCCGCTACGTGTACTACCCCGGGGGTGCCGAGATACCGGAGTCGGTCGCACCGAACATCCGCAACCGCTCGTACTCGATCGCGGTCGAGGTCACGATCGACACCGAGGAGGCCGAAGGGGTCCTGTTCGCGCAGGGATCGCGGTTCGGCGGCCACGCGCTGTACATCAAGGACGGCAAGCTCAAGTACGTCTACAACTGGGTTGGCCTCGAGGACCAGATAGTCGAAGCGACCCAACCCGTCCCCACGGGTCACGTGGTGCTGTCGGCCTCGTTCGAACGGGAAGGCGAGTCGATGCCGACCGAGGGAACGCTCACCTTGCACATGCGGGAGGAGACGGTTGGGGAGGGACGGATCAAGACCCAGCCCGGCAAGTTCTCACTCGCCGGCGAGGGCCTCAACATCGGCAAGGAGGGAGCCGAGCCCGTGACCGACGACTATCCGGGCGAGCGGCCATGGGCGTTCGTCGGCGGCACGATCCACAAGGCGATGATCGACGTCAGCGGCAAGCCCTTCGTGGACCTCGCCCAAGAGGCTCGCATGGCCTTCGCGCGGGACTGATCGCCGGTGCCGATGGCCAAAGCCGCGGACACGACCTTGGCGTCATGGAACGACACGCCGGCGACCCAGGCGATCGTCGAGTTCGTCGAACGTGTGACAGAGGAGGGCGGCGCGGACTACGTGCCGCCCCTCGAGCGCGTCGCGGTGTTCGATAACGACGGCACTCTGTGGTGCGAGAAGCCGATTCAGATCGAGGTCGGGTTCATCCTGAAGCGGTTGGCCGAGATGGCCGAGCTCGACGGCTCGCTGCGCGACCAGCAGCCGTGGAAGGCGGCCCACGACCGCGACTATGCCTGGCTGGCGGGCGCGATCACCAAGCACTACCACGGAGACGAGACCGACGTGAAGGTGCTGATGGCCGGCATCGTGCGCGCGTTCGCCGGTATGTCCGTCGAGGAGTACGCCGCGGCGGCCGACGAGTTCCTACGCGGGCGCCACTCCGCTCTCGATCGCGGCTACCGCGACTGCGCCTACCTGCCGATGATCGAGCTCCTGCGTTTCCTCGAAGCCAAAGGCTTCACAACGTTCATCGCCTCCGGCGGCGACCGCGACTTCATGCGTCCGGTCACCGAGGAGATCTACGGGATCCCGGCCGAGCGCGTGATCGGCAGCTCCAACGCGCTCAGCTACCAGGAGGACGAGCACGGCGGCAGGTTGGTTTACCTCGCGCAGCCGGACGTATTCGACGACGGGCCGATCAAGCCGGTCAGGATCTGGAGCCGCGTCGGCCGCCGCCCGATCCTGGCTGGCGGCAACTCCAACGGAGACATCCCGATGCTGCGCTACGCCGGCGGCCCCGCGCGCCCCGCGCTCCGCCTGCTCGTGCTCCATGACGACTCTGAGCGCGAATTCGACTACACCGCGGGAGCTGAGAAGTCGCTCGAGGCCGCGAGCGCCGAGGGCTGGACCGTCGTCAGCATCAAGCGCGACTGGGCCAACGTGTTCGCGAACACGTAGTTTCAGGCCGCCCGCCCGGCGGTACATGCTGGGCAGATGTCGAGGTTCACGCCGTCGCTCCATGTCCTGCCAACGGCCGAGGGGATACGCCTCACCGCGGCGGCGACATTCGAGACCGGCTGTTCGCCGACTCACTGCCTCGCTAGAGGGGCTCGCGGGCCCGCCCGGCGCTCAGAAGGTCGTCAGAACGAGGATCGTCGAGAACAGAGAGAGCAGGATCGCGGCGCCGGTCAACCAGTTGACCGCCGGAGATGACAGCTCGGAAAAGTTCTTCTTGCGAAGCGCCTCGGCCCCGCGCTGCTGACGAACGGCGCCCACGATCAGGACCGCCACCGAGAGCACGCCATAGCCGACGCCGAGGGCCCGGTAGGGCCATGTGTGACGGTGGGTGAGCTCGGGCAGGAACCGCCCCAGCGCGAGCGCAACAGCGCCGACGGCGACACCGCTTCGCCACCAGGCGAGCCAGGTCCGCTCGGCGGCGAGCCACGTCCGGCGGGTGACGTCGCTGTCCTGAGCCGGAGGATCGGCCATCGCGAGCTGAGCGTAGGACGTGCTACGGACGGCACGTCATCTCGATCGGGTGAAGAACGGTGCCCGTGAGGGATCACCCCGAAGGGATGATGTGGACACCGGGCGGCGCGTCGAAAGTGGCCCGGGTGATCCGCGCGGCCAGTCGGGACGGAATCCGCGCCGTCGTGCGTCTGCGGAGCTTGAACTGATGCCCACGTTCCCGCGCAGCCGCCACGCCAATGGGTGAAGTCTTTGTCCTTTCCTTGACGGCAGCTTTGAATCCGACGCTGCTCGCGGTGAGCACGATGATGATGCTGCTGCCGAGTCCGAAGCGGCTGATGCTCGGTTACTGGGTGGGCGCGATGGTGACGAGCATCACCCTCGGTCTGGTGATCGTTTCCAGCCTCGAGGATTCGAGTGTTCTCGGCACGACCAAGCACACTTTGAGTCCGGCCGCCGACCTGGCGCTCGGCGGACTCGCGCTTGTCCTCGCTTGGGTGCTCGCCTCCGGTAAGGATGAGCCACTGCAGGAGCGACGAGCGGCCCGAGCGGCCCGGAAGAAGGACAAGAAGCCGCCCAGGTGGCAGCGCGAGTTACAAAAGGGAACCGCCAAGACGACGTTCTTTCTCGGGGCTGTGCTGACCCTCCCGGGCGCCTCTTACCTCGCGGGTCTCAGCCGGATCAGCAAGGAGAACTACTCGACTCCGGTCACCGTTCTCGTGGTGATCGCCTTCAACCTCGTGATGCTGCTCTTGCTCGAGGTGCCGATTCTCGCCTTCACGATCGCGCCGACCCGGACCCCCGCGGCGATCGAGGACGCCAAGGACTGGGCCCGGGCGCACGGTCGGGTTTACGGCGCGCGGGGGCTGGCGGTGATCGGCGTATTGCTCGTGGCAAAGGCACTCATCGAACTGCTCTGACGGGCGCGCTCGGCGTCAGATGACGCCGAGCAGCACCAGCAGACCGATGACCGAGAGCACGGCGGCGGTGAACACGTTGCCCCAGCGCTCGAGCCACTCGCCCTGGACCTGGTAGCCCCCGCGGGCGGCGCTGAGGGTGAGCCCCACGATGGTGCCGATCGTGACCGCGGCGAACACGACGATCGATCCGACTGCGGTCGCGAGTCCGGCGGTGGTCGCGGCCAGGAAGACCGGCAGGATGGTCAGGTCCGGTGATGCCGCGGCGCCGAACGGGACCATCACCGCGGCAAGCCCGCTCAGCCGCCCGGCCGCAGGTGCGCTCGTGTGGTGCTTGGCGTGATGGTCGTGCTCCTGGTGGTGGTCCTGGTGGTCGTGGTGGTCGTGGTGGTCGTGGTCGTGGTCGTGGCGATGGTCGTGGTCGTGGTGGTGGCCGTGACCGGTTAGCTCGAGCGCGAGGAATCCGATCCCGGTTGCGATCAGGATGCAGCCGATGATCGCGTCCTGCGCGTGCTGGATCGTCGAGCGAAACTGCAGGCCAATCGCGATGATCACCGCGCCGAGCACGATCGAGACCAGCACGTGCGCGACTCCGGCAAGGCTGGAGAGGCGGGCGATCCTCGAGAGTGGGTAGCGTCGTGTGCGGCCGAGTACGGCGAGCGGAACCCAGTGATCGGGAAGGATGGCATGCCCGAACCCGACTCCGGCTGCCGCGGCGAGGAGCGCAGGCCCGGTGCTCGTCACGTCCGTTGAACCTGCTCACTCGGATGGGCCGCGAGGCCGAGGCGCAGATGCTCGGTGTGGGAAATCGCTTCGGTCAACAGTGAGCGGACGTGATCGTTGTGCAGCCCGTAGATCGTCTGCCGGCCATCGCGCTCCCCGACGACGAGGCCGAGGTGTCGCAGCACCCGCAACTGCTGGGAGACAGCGGGCTGCGACATCTCCAACTCGCGAGCCAGTTCGCCGACCGAACACGGGCCCACGCCGAGACGGCTGAGGATCCGCACGCGGCTGGGCGCGGCGAGCGCCTGCATCGTCTCCGCGACCGATCGTGCGGTGCCGGTCGAGAGGAAGGCGAGGTCCGGTTCGGCCCCATGAGTCATATGCACGTATTATTGCATGCTCATCTGTGCATGAATGCTCCCCGTGGTGACTGCGACTGCCGCCACCACGTCTACAACAGGGACATCATCTCGGTGCCGGGCGGATGCGAGTATTCGTGGCATGCCGGCTCTCGGGGCGCACGTCGAGAACGATGGAGTCAGCTTCGCGGTGTTCAGCAGCGTGGCCGACGCTGTCGAGGTGTGCCTGTTCGACGAGCGCGGTCAGGAGACGCGGCGAGCACTCGATCCCGACGAGGGCTACATCTGGCGCGGGCACGTCCAGGGCATCGGGGATGGGACCCGCTACGGCTTTCGCGTTCACGGCCCCTGGGATCCGCAGTCCGGTCTGCGTTGCAACCCGGCCAAGCTCCTGCTCGATCCCTACGCGCGGGCAATCGCCGGTGAGGTGCGATGGGACGTCGCCGTTCAGGGCGAAGATCCCGCCGACTCAGCGCCGTTCGTGCCGCGCTCCGTGGTGTCCGCAAGTGAGTTCGATTGGAGCGGGGATCGTCGGCCCGAGACGACATTCCAGGATTCGATCATCTACGAGTTGCACGTGAAGGGGTTCACCAGATTGCATCCCGACGTCCCCGACGACCTGCGGGGGACTTACCGAGGACTCGCGTACCCGGCGGTGATCGATCACCTCACGCGGCTTGGCGTGACCGCGGTCGAACTTCTGCCCGTCCATCAGTTCGTGCACGACGGTAGGCTGGTCGCACTCGGGCTGCGCAACTTCTGGGGCTATCAGTCAATCGGCTACTTCGCGCCCCACAACGAGTACTCGGCTTCCGGCGACCGCGGCGGCCAGGTGGACGACTTCAAGGCGATGGTCCGAGGGTTGCATGCCGCAGGTCTCGAGGTGATCCTCGACGTGGTCTTCAACCACACCGCCGAGGGCAACGAACGCGGACCGACCCTGTGCTTCCGCGGCCTTGACAACGCCGCCTACTACCGGCTGGCCGACGATCGAAGTCATTATGTGGACGACACGGGCACGGGAAACACGTTCGACTCCCACCAGCCGCAGGCGCTGCGGCTGATCATGGACTCACTGCGCTATTGGGTGGAGGAGATGCACGTCGACGGTTTCCGCTTCGACCTCGCAGCCACCCTCGGGCGCGGCACGTCGGATTTCGACCCCCACGGCGTGTTCCTGGACGCCATCGGCCAGGATCCGGAACTAGGCGCGGTCAAGCTGATCGCCGAGCCGTGGGACATCGGAAACGGCGGCTACGAGCTCGGTGACTTCCCCCCGGGCTGGAGCGAGTGGAACGGCCGCTATCGCGACACCGTCAGGGACTTCTGGCGCAGCACCGACGGCACGCTGCCCGACTTCGCGACCAGGCTTACGGGCTCCTCCGACCTCTATGGAGTCGGCCGACGTCCGACCGCATCAATCAACCTGGTAACCGTTCACGACGGATTCACGCTCGCCGATCTCGTGAGCTACGACGTCAAGCACAACGAAGCCAACGGCGAGGACAACCGCGACGGCACCAACGACAATCGCAGCTGGAACTGCGGGGCGGAGGGACCTACCCACGATCAGGCGGTGCTCGCACTACGACGCCAGCAACGTCGTAACTTCCTCGCGACCCTGCTGCTGTCCGAAGGCGTGCCGCTGCTCCTCGCCGGAGATGAGTTCGGCCGCACCCAGCGCGGTAACAACAACGCGTACTGCCAGGACAACGAGATCGGCTGGGTGGACTGGTCGCTGCTGACGGGGGATGACGATCTAACCGACTTCGCTGCCTCCCTGTGCCGCCTGCGACTCAGTACCCCGGCGTTTCACCGCCGGCGTTTCTTCGCCGAAGGGGAGATCCTGTGGCTCCGGCCCGATGGCGAGCCCATGGCCCCGGATGACTGGAACGACACCGTCGCCCATGCAGTGGCGGTTACGTCACCCGGTGCCCGGTACGCATTGCTCATCAACGCTTGGTGGGAGCCGCTCTCGTTTCACCTGCCTGCTGACATCCGTGCCGGGTCGCTTCGCGCCGTCCTCGACACCTCGCGCGGCGACGCGGGAGTTCGCGATCTCGACGCGGCCGAGGACGTCGCGGTGGCCGGACGATCGCTGGTGCTGCTCGAGCGATCCTCCGGCAAAGAGTGACTGGGTAGTGAGCGACGGCAGGCGTCTTATCGACCCGGTGCGCGAATTCCTGTCCGCGCCCCGGTGCGCGGTGCTGTCGACGCTCGGGCCCGACGGCGCGCCCCGCCAGGTTGTCATTCACTACATGCTCGGCGAGGACCACATCCGGCTGAACGGGCACCGCGATCGTCGTTGGGTGGCAAACGTCCGCCGGGATCCTCGGGTCGCTCTGATCGTCCACGACGACCGCAACTACCTGCATTACGTCTCGATCCGTGGCCGGGTCACGCTCGTCGATCAAAGCGAGGACGCGCTCGCCGAGGCGATGACACAGGCCGAGCGCTACGGCGAGGATCCGGCCGGCTTTGCCGGGCAGCCGCGGGTCAGCTTCCGCGTCGATCCCGAGCACGTGCACGAATACGGCTGATCCGGCCCCCGCGAACGTTTGCTCGCGGGACGGGAACTTTGGCGATCCACCCTCGTATGTGTCAGGTCCAGCGCCAAAGTTCTCGATTCGGCCCGGTTGGCGTTACCCGCGGACGGCTGCGATGGACGCTTGCGCCGCGAGCTCCGGGACCCTGGCCGGATCCAGCACACCGGGCCCGGGCACCTCGGCGTTGGCGGCTCCGGCCGCGAGCGCTTGAGCGAGCAGCTCTCGCGGCGACAGCGAGCGGCAGACGCCCAGAGCCAGGCTGGCCAGTGCGGCATCGCCGCTGCCGACCGGGTAGGCGCCGATCTCCTCGATGCGTCCGCCAAGCGTCTCACCCGAGTCGTCCACGAGTGCCATTCCGCTCGTCCCGCACGTGACCACGGTGATCTGGTTCCCGGTGACGCGTCGTTTGATCTCGCCCGCCGCTCCAGCGGCCCAGCACAGCTGGTCGTGATCCGGCACGGCCATACTCAGCGCCTCGGCCGCTTCCTCGGCGTTGAGCTTCACGAGTTCAGGGCCCGCTTCGAACGCCGAGAGCAGGTGGGGCCCGTGTGAATCGATCGCGACGGGCACTCCGGCGGCTTGGGCCGCCTCCACGATCCGCCGGTAGCCGTCTACCGGCGCACCCGCGATCACGCCTCCGGACAGGCAGACCAGGTCCGCCCTGGCAATCACCTCGCTCGCGACGGCTTCCAGCTCCATCCACGAGCCCACTGGGATCGGCTCCGATGGCTCGTAGAAGCCGGTGATCGAACCGTCCGGCTCGTCCGAGGAAGCGACACTCACCGACGTGCGGGTCTCTCCCTCAGTCCACACAAACGTACCCTCGACGCCCTCCGCGTGAAGCGCGTCGGCGATCCAGTGGCCGGCGTGGCCGGCCAGGATCGCCAGCACATGCGGCTTGGCACCCAGGCAGCGAGCTGCGCGCGCGGCGTTCAGACCCTTGCCACCTGGGACGACGCGGACGAGACCAGGCCGGTGGATCGCGCCAGGCCGGACGTGCTCGACCTCGTACAGCCGGTCGACCGACGGATGCCCGGCGACGAACGCGATCAACGGCGACCGCGGTGACATGTGGGATGCTGCGCAATCGGAGAGATCAAGGGGGCGCGGACGGCAGCGATGGCCGGTGACGTGGGTGGGGACGGCCGTGTATTTAAGTCAACGAAGCGAGGATGATGGCGACGATCACGGAGCACGAGGAGCGGCAGGTCAAGCGGGCCAACGCGTCGGGACGTCAGCCGGTCGTGTTCGTTCACGGTCTGTGGCTGCTGCCGAGCAGCTGGGATCGGTGGGCGGCCGTGTTCAAGAAGGCCGGCTATACGACGCTCACACCCGGTTGGCCCGACGATCCCGAGACCGTCCAGGACGCCAAGGCCCACCCCGAGGTGTTCGCGCACAAGACGATCAAGGAGGTCGCCGACCACTTTGCCGACCTGATCGCCCAGCTCGACCGTAAGCCCGCGGTGATCGGGCACTCGTTTGGCGGGCTGATCACCCAGATCATCGCCGGGCGCGGACTCGCGGCGGCGTCGGTCGCGATCGATCCCGCGCCGTTCCGGGGCGTCCTGCCGCTGCCGATCTCCTCGCTGAAGTCGGCCTCGCCGGTGCTCGGCAAGCCGGCCAACCGCAACCGCGCGGTTCCGCTCACCTACGAGCAGTTCCGCTTCGCCTTCGCGAACGCGGTGAGCGAGGACGAGGCCAAGGAGCTGTATGACACGTTTGCCGTGCCGGCGTCGGGCAAGCCGCTGTTTCAGGCGGCCAGCGCGAACCTCAACCCATGGACCGAGGCGAAGGTCGATACCAAGAACCCGGATCGCGGACCCTTGTTGATCATCGACGGCGAGGTGGACAACACGGTGCCGTGGGCGATCGCCAACGCCTCGTTCAAGCGCCAGCAACGCAACCCGGGCGTGACCGAGATCGTCAAGATTCCGAACCGCGGCCACTCGCTCACGATCGACGGTGGGTGGAGGGAAGTGGCGAACTCCTCCCTCGAGTTCGTGCAGCGGTTCGTCAAGCCCTGAGGACGCCCGGGCCGCCTCGGCCGGGCGTCAATCGCACGCCGGCTGTCGCCGGTGACGGCGACCTGGGCCTAACCTAGTCGGGATCATGTCCATGGGGACGACGTCGACGTCGGGCGGTGAGGGGGACAGCGCCGCGCGGCAAGCGAGCGGCCAGTGGCGTACCGCCCTGGTCTCGATCGCCGCCGCGTCTCTTCTGGTCGTTCTCAAGCTCGGCACCGGCATCGTTTCCGGGAGCCTCGGGCTGGTGTCGGCGGGCATCGAGTCCTCGGGGGACGTCGTTGCCGCGATCCTGACGTTCTTCGCCATCCGGCTGGGAGTTCGGCCCGCCGATATCGACCATCCGTACGGGCACCGGCGCGCGGAGAATCTCGCCGCACTCGGCGAGGCCGCGATTCTGTACGCCGGCGGCATCTTCATCGTGATCGAAGCGATCGTCCGTCTGACGTCGGGCAGCTCGGATCTGGCCGCTCGTTGGTACGTCTTCGCGGTGATCGGAGTCGCGCTCCTGGTCGACGCGTCTCGCGTCGCCGTTTCGATCCGAACGGCTCGCTCCTACCGGTCCGCGGCATTGCGTTCGAACGCGTTCCATTTCGCGGGAGACATGCTCGGATCGGTGGCCGTGCTCGGCGGCATGATCGCCGTCGCTGCGGGGTTCCACGACGGTGACGCGATAGCTGCGCTGGTCGTGGCGCTCATCATCTTCGTAGCGGCGACGCGGCTGGTGTATGAGAACGCCCGGGTGTTGATGGACACCACACCCGCAGAGGCGCAGGCCCGGGCGGAGGCTGCGATCAGCGGGCTGGGTGATGCGGTCGAACTGCGTCGGCTCCGAGTGCGCGAGTCCGGCGGTCGTTACTTCGCGGACGCCGTCGTGGGCGTGCCGCCGGGCCAGGCGGTCGTCGAAAGTCACGGTACCGCCGACGCGGTAGAGGCAGCCGTGCGGGAGGCGCTTCCGGACACCGACGTGGTGGTGCATCTCGAGCCGCGCCGCCGGGGACTCGACCTCCGCGACCGCGTGCTCGCCGCCGCCCTGGCGGAACCGCTGGTCAGGGAGGCGCACGACATCGTCGTCTACGAGCACGACGGGCAGGTGAGCGTCTCGTTGCATCTGAAGATGGCGCCCGACATCCCGATCGAGCAGGCGCATGAAGTCGCCGAGCGGGTGGAGTCGGCGGTGCGCGGTGAGCCCGGCGTCGAGGATGTGCACACCCACCTGGAGCCGCTGGAACAGCCCGTCGCGGCTCGACCCGATGAGGACGGCGCGCACCCCGACCAGGCGGAGCGCGACCGGATCTCCCAGCTCGTCCTCGATCGGACGGGGAACGAGCCGCGGGAGCTCAGGCTGCTACACGCGGCGGGGGGCCTGGTCGTGTTCGTCAGCGTGGCCGTGCCGCCGGACGTTCCGCTTCCCGAGGCCCACGACCTGGCCAGCCGACTGGAGGACGACATCCGCCAGGGTCAGTCGCACGTGCAGGACGTGGTGGTCCACACCGAGCCCTAGGCCCGCCACTAACGGCGCCGATGCGTCCGCTTGGGACTCCATGCGGGCGAGGTGTGCACCTGACTCCGGTGGGGACACGCGATTCCGGCTCGACGTGCGCGCTCTGATGGTGCTTAACCCACGAAACCCGGCCGTTTCGGCCCGTCACCGGTGGATAAGCGCCCGGAGAGGCGCTTATGGCCCGGAAGGGTGGCGCGGGAGGGCCGGCTTCGTGAGATAAGCACCCGCCGCACCGCCGTCTCGTGCCAAAGCGGCCCCGACTCGATCGCCTCGGCGACCTGAGCATGGAGATGGTTCCTTTCTCGACCATCCCTCTCACTCCCGCCCGCGGGGGCGTCGCGTACTTGTTAGTCGCTCACGGCGGATCGCCAACAGACCCAGCCGCAGTAGCCGTCGGGCAGCGGCAGGGTGGCCGCGCGCCACGGCCCGCAGACGCCCCCGGGCCACCCCGCCGGCGACTCGAGCCGGCGGGGGTCGTAGTCCAGCGCGTCTCCGAGCGCCTTGGACAGTGCCTCCTTGCTCGACCACAGCGAGACGATCTCAGTGTCGGTGGTCCATCGTGCCGCGGCCAGTTCGGCCGGCGTGGAGATCGACGGTGCGAACTCCGGGGGGCAGGTGACGACGCGCTCGACATCGACGCCGATCGGCTCGGAGTGCCAGCCGACCAGGGCGTAGGGGCGGCAGTAGGAGCGCGAAACCCTGTCGGCCCCCACTGCCGCTCCGAGCTCTCGGGCTCGCGCCCGCAGCGCCGCCTCGTCGCGGCCATCGGCGGAGGCGTCGAGGAGCGCCACCACCGGAGCGCTGGCTGCGTCGATGTCGAGCAGCGCTACCACCGGAGCGCCGACCGTGTCGATGTCGAGCAGCGTCACCATGGCCTTAGATCGCGACCACCGGCGTGCCGTGCCAGCGCGTGCCGGCCGGGAGCTCCTCGCCGCGCAGCACGACCGAATGGCCGAACACCCGCGTGCCGGCGCCGACGTGGGTGTCGGGAAGGACCACCGCGGTCGGGCCGAGCGTGGCGCCGGGATCGAGATGTGTCGGGCCGATCCGCAGCAGCCGGTCGTGGAACAGATGCGTCATCAAGCACCCGCCGCGGTTGACGGCGGTTCCGTCCTCGAGCGTGATCATGTCGTGCTCGGTGACGGCGGTTGTCTCGCACCACACGCCGCGGCCGATCTTCGAGCCCATCGCCCTCAGGTACATCGACATGACCGGCGTGCCCATCGCGAGCCGCAGCAGCCGCTCGTCGGCCAGTTGCTCCTGCGCGGCATTCATCATCTCGTCGCGCCAGACGAAGCTGCACCAGAGCGGATGCTCGCTGCGGCGGTAGTGGCCGATCAGGATCCACTTCATCGCGATCGTCACCGCGGTGGCGACGAGCGCGCCGGCGATCAGCACGAACGGCGCCGCCACGACGGCCGCGACGAGCCCGAGGTGGGCGCCGATTGCCGCCAGCGACATGATCTCCACCGCCTCGATCACCAGCACGATCGTGTTCGGCACGAGCAGTCGCAGCAGATCCATCACGCCGCGGGCGAGCTTCAGCCGCCGGGGCGGATTGACCGTCCGGGACGGATCGGTCGCGTCGGGTACCCGGGGTAGCTCAAGCGCCGGAACGCCGAGCCATGACGTCCCTGATTCCGGCCGCCGCGGTGACAGTGTCATCACCCCGAGCAGGCTGTCGTCGCCGAGCTGGGTACCGCCCCGAAGGATCGAGCCCGGCCCCAGGAAGGTGTGATCGCCGACCTCGATCGGCTCGATCGCCATCCAGCCGTCCCGCGACCGCACGCCGCAAAAGCCGATGTCATCAGTGCACTGGCTGAGCTCGCCGAACGACACGAGCGGGTTCAGTCCGGTGGTCACCGAGATCTCGGTGCCCTTGCCGATCTCCAGGCCCATCATGCGAAACCACGGACGGGTGTACATCGACGCGTACAGCGGGAACAGCAGTGTGCTCGAGCTCTGCCTGAGCTCCTCCGCGAACCACAGCGCCCAGCCGACCGGCGAGTGCTCGTCATACCACCCGGGCTTCACTAACCGCCACACCAGGCGGAGGGTGAGCGCGACGAGGATCGCGGTCATCGGGACGAACACGGCGGTGAAGATCGCCGCCTCGAGAAGGATCCCGGCAAACGAGCTGTCGAGCGTCGGCAGCTCGCTGCCCAGCAGAGCGAGCACGCCGACTGCGGGCACGATCGCCACGAGTGCAATCGCGAGCTCGAGCACGAGGCTCGCGCCGAACAGCCACGCCCATCCACGCGCCCGTCTCCTCGCCGGAGCCTCGGCGGGCCAGTTGTCTCCGGCGGTGCCGGTCTGGCGCGCAGGCGCGCCGCCCCACCGCTCGCCGGCGGGGATCTCGCCGGACACGACCGTGCCGACTTCGATCTCGGCGCCGTCGCCGATCACGGCGCCGGGATTCAGCAGGGAGCGCGAGCCGACGCGCGCGCCCGCGCCGATCCGGATCTCGCCGACGACCAGGTCCTGGCCGTCGATCCACCAGCCCCGCAGGTCGACGTTCGACTCGACGGTCGCACCCGCGCCGATGTGCAGCAGAGCGCCCGCGGGAGGCACCGTGGCCAGCCGCGCGCCCTCGCCGACGTCGGCGCCGACGAGCCTGGCGTAGCGATCGGCCCAGGGCGTTCCGCCCAGACGGTTAAAGCGGGTCACCTCGGCGAGTCGGTCAACGAACCACAAGCGCGCGGCGAGCGACGAGTACCTCGAGTAGCGGCCGGGCTTCAGGTCGCCCAAGAGGACGCGCGTGCAGATGCACTGGAGCGCGATGTGCGCGGGCGGGCTGGCGAGCAGCACCCAGGCGGCGCCGAGCCAGAGCCAGCCGACGTGCGGCGTGCCGATGTCCGCGATGTCGCCGTAGGCGAGCGCCGCCAGCAGCCACGGAACCGACTGGATCGCGAACAGGACGAACACGCCCACGAGCTGCATCAGCCCGAGGCGCCGCATCGGACCGGGCGAGAACTCGGGCTTGGCGTCCGTGGCGATGGCACCGATGCTCTGAAGACGTGCGTCCAGCTCGCGCAGAGTGCGGTGCTCGTAGACGTCGGCCACCGCGATCGCCGGATGCTCGGCGCGCAGGGCCGAGATCAGCTTCGCGACCGCGAGCGAGGTGCCGCCGAGAGCGAAGAAATCGCTGTCGGCGTCGATCGCCACCGGCCCGAGCTGCTCGCGCCAGCGCTCGGCGAGCTTCCGCTCGGAGGCGGTGAGCTTCGCATGGCCGGACGCGTGGCCGTCTGAGCCTGTCGGGGGAGGCCACGGGAGTGCCTTGCGATCGACCTTCCCGGACGTGGCCATCGGCAGCTCGTCGAGCACGATGATCAGCGGCACGAGGCTCGCCGGCATCCGCTCGGCGGCCACGGCCCGCACGTCCTGGGCGTCGACGTCGCCGGCCACGTAGCCCACGAGGATCTTGTTACCGGCCGCCGACTCGCGCACCAGCGTGCACGCGCCGTGCACTCCGGGGACCGAGCTCAGCACGCCGTCGACCTCGCCGAGCTCGATCCGGCGACCGCCGATCTTGACCTGGTGATCACGGCGCCCGACGAACTCGAGGCCGTGCTCCCCCTGGCGGACGATGTCGCCGGTGCGGTAGGCCCTCTTCCAGCCCTTGGCCGGCAGGCTCCGATACCGCTCGGCGTCGAGCTCGGGCTTCAGATATCGCCCGAGTCCGACGCCGCTGATCACGAGCTCTCCGGGCTCGCCCTCGGGGACGAGCTGCCCCTCCGGGTCCGCGACAGCGAGCTCCCAGCCCCGCAGCGGGTTCCCGATCGTCACCGGCGCGCCGGGCTCCAGGCGGATCGCGGTGGCCACGACGGTTGCTTCGGTCGGGCCATACGTGTTCCAGAGTTCGCGGCCCGGGGCCAGACGCTCGACGAGGTGCTCGGGGCACGCTTCACCGCCCAGGATCAGCAGCCGGACGTTCGCAAGGGCGTCGTCGTCCCAGATCCCCGCGAGCGTGGGGACGGTCGAGATCACTGTGATGCCGTGTTCCTTAAGCCACGGGCCGAGCTCGACACCGGAGCGCACGAGCGCGCGTGGTGCCGGGACGAGGGCGGCGCCGTGCGCCCACGCGAGCCACATCTCCTCGCAGCTTGCGTCGAACGCGACGGACAGGCCCGCGAGGACCCGGTCTTCGGGCCGCACCCGCCACAGCTCGTCCTCGGCCCGGACGAACGCCGCCGCGGCCCGGTGCTGCACCGCCACGCCCTTCGGCTTGCCGGTCGAGCCCGAGGTGAAGATGATCCAGGCGTCGTCGTCAGGGGTCGGACGTCCAAGACGGCCGCCGGCGGGTCGGCGCCAGGTCACCTCGAGCGACTTGCCGATCACCGCGCATACACCGGCGTCGGTGAAGACCTGCTCCGCGCGGGCATCGGGATCGTCGGCGTCCACGGGTACGTAGGCCGCGCCCGCGGCGAGGGCGCCGAGGATGGCCACGTAGAGGTCGGCCTTACCACTCGGGACCCGCACCCCGACGCGATCGCCGGGACCGACCCCATCGGCCCGCAGGCGGTCGGCGAGTTCATGCACCTCCGCCGCGAGGTCGTTGTAGGTAAGGACACCGCGCGGCGCGTCGACCGCGGCTCGCTCGCCCCATGTGGCGACCGTCGCCTCGAAGACGTCGAGCAGCGTCAGCTCGAGCACCGCCCCTTCGGAACGAGGCGGCAACGGATGGCCGGTCCGAGCGTGTGTGCGCCCGGGGTGCTCGCCCGCACGATCCGGCCGGCCGGTGAGCCGGTGGGCGGACCGCCCGGTTACAGCATGAGTTCCAGTGTTGCTCATGAGAGGCTCCTGTTCGGGGGCGCGCTCCTTAGACGCGCCGTTGATCTGCTTATGCAGCCTTTCGCGGCCGGGGCGCCGGGTCGTTCGTAGCCGACTACGACACCTGCCGGCGGGCGGCTACGTACCGGGATCGCAACCCGATCCGGACGCCCGGATTCCCGAGCGAGGCCGAGAAACGTCACACTCGTCCCGCAGATCCGCGCGGACGTGCCGAAACCCGTGCCAGAGCCGGGTGAACGGGCATTCACCGTGGGGAGAGGGGTGAGTGCGCCGCAACTCGCCCTGGGCTTGATCCGCTCGTGCTAGTCGACCGGCGGCGGGTACACATCGGCCACGTAGCGGTCGACGTCCGCCGCCGGGAGGCGGCAGGCGACCGCCAGGCGAAAGACGATGAGGCTCCACGCCGACGAGGCGAGCAGGCCGCCGACCAGACCGAGATCGTCGTTGCCGCCGTGATCGAGCACGTGCTTGAAGATCCCGATGCCGCCGATGATCCCGCCAGACCCGAAGTCGCCGAAGTAGGAGATCGCGAGCATCCCGATGAAGTACGGGGCGATCCATGTGGCGGCCCGCCACTCGATCTTGGGCGCCTGCGGGTTCAGGCGCAAGAGGTAGGAGAGGGCGACGAGCGCGTAGCCGATGAGCATCGCGACCATGAGCGTGGTCAGCGTCTGCCACCCGGACCAGTAGATGATCCAACTCGCGCACACGAACGCCAGCGGCGCGAGAATCCGGGCGGCAGGAAGGCTGTAGACGCGCGGGAGATCGGGCTTGGTCTTCCGCAACGCCGCAAGCGCCAAGGGCGCCCCGGCATACATGAGCACCGAGGAGCTGGTCGCGATCCCGACCAGCTTGCTCCAGCTCGGGAACGGCAACAGAAACAACAGGCCGATCCCGGTCGCGAACAACACGCCGAACACGGGGACGTGCGTGCGCCGGCTGGTCCGCTCGAACTGGTCGGGCACGTACCCGTTTCTCGCCAGCGCGAGGCTGATGCGCGACGACGTCGTCGCGTACAAAAGGCCGGTGCCGAACGGACAGACGACCGCGTCGAGGCGAAGGATGAACGCCAGCCACGCGAGCCCGGCGATCCGGGTCACGGTGTAGAACGGGCCCGCGTTCAACGCAGTCACCGCGGGGTTTGTGTTCGTGGGTCCGAGGTTGGTCCAGGTGTGCTGGGAGGCAAGCAGGCTGGGACTGACCGACCCGATGAATACGACCTGGAGCAGGATGTAGATCCCCGCCCCGATCAGGATCGACAGGATCACCGCCCGGGGAAGGTTCCGCTCGGGGTTTGCCGCCTCGCCACCCAACTGGACCGCCTGTTCGAACCCCAACAGCGCGAACACGATCCCACCGGTGGGGAGCGAGATCAGGATGCTCTTGACCGCGGCGCCGTGGACAAAGAAGCCGCCGCCGGCGGTGAAGTTGCCAGGGTGGAAATGCGTGGCCAGCAGCACCGCGATAGTCAGCAGCGGGATCGCGACCTTCCACGTCGTGATCGCGGTGTTGGCGCGTGTGAGCCACCGGATCCCGATCAGATTCAGGACCACGAAGCACGCCATCAAGATCACGGCGGCGATGATCCCGTCGGGGCTAAGGGTGCCGTTGGCGCGATAGAAGCCATGCGCCCACTGCGCGGTCGACAGGTACTGGATCACCGCCAGCACCTCGATGGGCGCGGTGGTCGCCGCCTGCAGATACGACGCCCACCCGAAGGTCATTCCGGCGAGGCTCCCGAACGCATAATGAGGAAACCGGCTGGTGCCGCCACTGACCGGGAACAGGCCGCCGAGCTCGGCGTGCACCAGCGCCAGCAGGATCACGATCGCCGACGCGATCACCCACGCGACCAGCGCCGACGGGCCCGCCACAGTCGCCGCGATCAGCGCGCCGAACAACCATCCAGACCCGATGATCGACCCCACCGACGCCCATAAGAGGCCGAGAAAGCCGATGCCGCGGTCAAGGCCCTCACCTTCGGGCGCGGCATCGGCAAGGACTTTCCTGGGCGCGACGACGCCCCGTGGTGCTGTGGCCGTGATGCTCATTGGAGGCTCCTGTTCGGATGGTGCGCTGCGTTCGGTGTCAGGAGACTCGCGCCGGCGCGACGCGGGGGCGTCCGTATCGGCCTACGACACCTGCGAGCAGCGGTACGTATCGCCCACGAATCCACCGAGCCAGGGGCACTCCCCGGTACGATGCCCCAGGGACCTTGATGCAGACAAATCCCGTCGCAGTCGCTCGCGTCGGCTCGGTGTGGCCGTTCGTGGGTCGGGAGGAGGAGCTCGCCAGCATCGCCGGCGCCCGCGCAGACGGATGCTGCGGCGTCGTGTTGTGCGCCGACGCGGGGATCGGCAAGTCGCGGCTCGGGCGTGAAGCGCTGGGGAGCGCCGAGCGAGGCGGTGCGATGACCGAGTGGGTGCAGGCGACGCGGAGCGCCGGAGTGATACCGCTTGGAGCGTGGGCGGGACTGCTGCCCGACGGGGTTCCGTCTGACCAGGCGTTTCGACTGCTTCAGGCGACCGTTCAAGCGCTCCACGAGCGCGCGAGCGGGCGACCGATCGTCGTCGGCGTCGATGACGCGCAATGGCTCGATCCGGTGTCGGCGACGCTCGTGCTGCAACTCGCGAGCGGGGGGGACGCGTTCGTGATTGCGACGGTCCGCGTTGGTGAGCCGTGCCCGGACGCCGTCATCTCGCTATGGAAGGACGCAGGGGCACGCCGGTTCGAACTCGAAGGCTTGGGTGACGACGAGATCCGCGGGCTGATCGAAACGGTGCTCGAGGGCCCAGTGGAAGAACGAGTCATGCGGTGGATCCTCGACCGCAGCGGCGGCAGCCCGATGTACGCACGCGAGCTGGTGAACGGAGCGGTGAACGGCGGGAACCTGAGATGGACCGGCGGGCTCTGGCGGCTATCGGGCCCGCTTGCGATCGCGGAGTCGCTGGTCGAGTTCGTCGGACAACGCATGGCCGAGCTTCCGGCCGAGCATCAGGCGCCGCTCGAGTTCCTCGCCCTGGCCGAGCCGCTGGGCCTCGAGGAGCTCGCCGCATTGACATCGCACGACGCGCTGGCCGAGGTCGAAGCCGCGGGGCTGATCGTCGTGGCGCCTGGGTCGCAAGATGTCCGCCTGGCGCATCCCCTGTACGGCGAGGCCCTACGTGCCTCCCTCCCCGCACTGCGGTCACGTGGGCTGCGCATGCGACTCGCGCAGACGCTCCAGCAACGCGAGCGGCTGACGCCCGAGGACACCGTTCGCGTCGTGCGGATGCTCCTCGACGCCCATGCGCCGGTTCCGTCGGGGCTGCGTGTCAGCGGGGCGGAGGCGGCCAACTTTGCCGGCGATCCGGTCCTCGCCACCGAGCTTGCGGAGGTCGCGGTCGCCGATGGCGCAGGCTTGCCGGCCGCGGTTGCGCTGGGGCGCGCCCTCGCCTCGCGGGGCCTATTTCTCGATGCTGAGGAGACGCTGGCGGCCGTCGAGGCGGAGGCTCCGGGCCATCAGCTCGCTCTGGACTACCTCGACCAACGCACGCGAGTGTTGTTCTGGGGCCTCGGTCGCGTTCGCGGTGCCCGGGCGCTTCTCGAGCGCGCACGATCGTGGTCGCGCGAGCCGGCGTGGGGGTGGCAGCTGCTCGGAGTGTCGATGCCGAGCGCGGTCGTCGACGATCTCGCGGGGGCGATCGGAGCGCTGCGCGCCGCCCTGGAGGATCCTGCCATGGACGAGGACACCCGCCGGGCCCTGGAGCCACGATTTGCCTTGGCGCTGTTTTATGGTGGCGAGTGGAAGGAGGCTCAGGCGGTCGCCCGAAGCTGTCTTCCGTCGATTCCGGTGCGTGATTACCCCGGCCTGGTCGGTCTCGGGGCGTTCCGACTCGCCGGAGTCGAGTCGGGTGCCGACTGGGTCCGGCTCGAGCCGGAGCTGACTCAGATCCTTGTCGAGGGGGTGCGGCGACACGATCACGAGGCTGCGGCACAGGGCGCGCTCGGGCTCGGACAGCTGGCCTTCATGCGCGGTCGCTTCCGCGACGCAGAGCGTTGGCTGGCCGAAGCCGAGTTGCATTTCGAGCAGGAGGACGCGTTCGGGACGCTGGCCGAGGTGCTCGTGCTCCGGATCGGAGTCGCGTACTTGACGGGCGACCCAGAGCGCGCCGCGGCCACGCTCGCCGACCTGCGAATGATCGAAGACCACATCCGCATGCGGCCGCTCGCGCGTCAGGTTTACCTCGCGCGCGCACATGTCTGGGCAGCGTGCGCGCGGGAGGGGCAGGCCGCTGCGCACGGGTTCCTCGTCGCCGCGGACCTGTTCGCGGCGACCATGCCCGGCCTGGCAGCGAAGCTCGCGTACGACGGACTGCTCGCCGGCGCGCCGCCCACCCAGGTGAGCGCCGCACTCACGCCGCTCGCCGAGCGCGCCGACGCGACTCTCGTCGACGCGTACGCGGCTCACGCCTCGGCGCTGGCGGCGCGCGAAGGCGACGCGCTCATGAGTGTCGCCGACCGGTTCGAGGAGATCGGTGCACTTCGATTCGCAATGAGGGCGGCCGGCCATGCTGCCTTGAGCTTTGTGACTGAGGGACGGCACGATTCGGCACGACGCGCCGCCTCCCGCGCCCAAGAGCTCCACGTGCCCGGGCAGGGGACCGATCCACCGACGATCGATGGGGTGCACGGGGATCGAGTCGGGCTGACTGCCCGCGAGTGCCAGATCGTCGAGCTCGTCCGCCAGGGGCTCACCAACGCCGATGTCGCGTCCCGACTGGCGGTCTCAGTCAGGACGGTCGAAACGCACCTCTACCGCGCGATGCACAAGCTGGATGTGCGTGATCGGCGGGACCTGTGACTGGGGAGCTGGGTCCGCCGCTCATCGGGCGCGCCCTGGAGCTGCGGACAGTCGCTGATGACCGAGCGGCGGGCGGCGTTGGCTGCGTGCTCGTCGGACCGTCCGGAGTCGGCAAGACGCGCCTCGCGCGGGAGGCGCTCGCCGAGGCCGCGCAGAACGGCGCGGCGCCGCTATGGG
>Ga0335074_10000340_pt1 | contig 69766 bp, 62 predicted proteins | sample Lox_Sample_23_FD_206715 | JGI IMG/M metagenome (GOLD analysis project Ga0335074, IMG submission 206715) | Soil microbial communities from Loxahatchee National Wildlife Refuge, Florida, United States - Lox_Sample_2.3 | ecosystem: Environmental > Terrestrial > Soil > Wetlands | place: USA...
GCCGACGATCCCGACGGCGTCGCGGGGACGATCGAGAAGGCTCTGGGCACCGGGTTGGCGGGCTGCTCGGTCGAGGACTATTCCGGCAGCCAGATCTATGAGCTCGCGCTGGCCCGGGAGCGCGTGGTGGCCGCGGCCGAGACCGCGCACTCGGGTCCCGTAAAGCTCGTGCTGACCGCCAGGGCCGAGAACCACATCCGCGGACGCGACGATCTGGCCGACACGATCGGCCGGCTGCAGGCCTACCAGGAGGCCGGCGCCGACGTGCTGTTCGCACCTGGGATCAAGCAGGCGGAAGACATCCGGCAGGTGGTGGAGTCGGTGGACCGGCCGGTGAGCGTTCTGGCCATGCCCGGCGTCCCGAGCACGGCCGAGCTCGCCAGGATCGGCGTGGCGCGGGTATCGGTCGGTGGCGCGTTTGCCTTCGCCGCGCTCGGCGGGCTCTACGACGCGGCCACGGAGCTGCGCGAGAAGGGCACCTACGGCTACCTGGAGCGCTCCGCGATCGGCGGGCGCGCCGCGCGCAACGCCTTCGGCCGATAACCGACGGCGCCGCCGTGGGGACATGCAGAAGCGCGCATCCTGGCGCCATGAGCCGGGGGGTGCGCGCTTCTTCATGTGGGGGATGCATAAGCGCGCACCCTGTTGGCCCGGGCCGCCGCGCGAGCGGTTTTGCAGGTGGCTGGGCGCTCGCGAGTCGCGTGTCCGAGGGCTAACCAACCCCGTCCGGACGGGGTCTCACGGCCCCACGGATGCCGAGCGAAGCGAGGCCCAAATGCGGCGTCAGGCAGCCGCGCGCAGGCTACGGAGCGGTGGCCGCTCGATCGGCTCGGCCGGCGCGAAGTCGGGCGGGTCGAGCGCGAACGTGGCGGGCAGCGGGCCTCGGAGCCTGCCCTCGCGCTCCAGGCGGAGCGCGACCGCGCCGAGCACGGCGTAGGCCATCGGGCCGAGGTCCCGGAGCGGCTGGTGGGCGTTCTGGCGTACCTCGAGGTCGACCTGGGCGATCGCGTCGAGCCCCGCCACCGAGTACGCGTCGATCAGCAGCCCGATGTCGACGCCGTAGCCGGTGGCGAACGGTATGCGTTCGAGCAGCTCGCGCCGGGCCGCGATCTCACCCGCGAGCGGCTGGCGGATCGCGGCGAGCTCGGGGTAGAACATGTTCAGTAACGGCCTTGCGGTCAATTCGGTGACGCGGCCGCCGCCGTCGGGAAAGGTCGCCTCCCCGACACGGAAGGGACGGCGGTAGAAACCCTTGACGAACGAGATATCAGGGCGGGAGAGGACCGGGCCGAGTACGCCGCACGCGAAGTGGGCGCCGAACTGCTCGGAGTCGGCGTCGAGGAAGCACACCACCTCACCGGTCAGGACCGGCAGCGCCCGCCACATCGCGTCGCCCTTGCCCAGCACCGGTCCGAGCTCCGGCATGAGCTCGTCCTGGTCGTGGACCTCGGCGCCGAGGGCGCGCGCGATGTTCGCCGTCCCGTCGCTCGAGCGGTCGAGCACGACGATCTGATCGACGAGTCCGGCGTCGCGCAGCGGCAACAGCCGCTCGAGGATCGGCCCGATCGTGCGCGCCTCGTTACGTGCCGGCAGGCACACGGAGACGGTGCATTCGCGGTCGGCGGCAAGGCGCTCGGCCGGGAAGGCGTGGTGGTCGTAGGTGTTGGCGCGGTACCAGGACCGGGTGTGGACCGTCATCCGACCAAGAGCATGACAGCCGGGCCGCCTCGCCTCGCTCCAGAAAGACGATTGATAACCCGCTCAGGACGGGTATCCCTGCGCAGGATCGGGAGGCGACATCCAGAAAAACGGTCCTTCGATGTTCCGCCCTTCCCACCCGCCAGCCAGCGCAAGGCGACCCGATCGCCGGCCGAGCGCTGACGCCTTCCCGGTAATAGGATCGACCGTGGAGGTATAGACCGTGAAGCCGGTACTAAGGATTGCTGCTTACCGGCGGCTGGTGGCCGCCTACACCCTCAACGAGCTGGCGTTCATGGCCAGCTCGGTCGCGCTCACCCTGCTGATTTACGCGCGGACCGGCAGCGCGTTCGGGGCAACGGCGTTCTTCCTGTGCTCGCAGTTTGTGCCGGCGCTGCTCTCGCCGATGCTGGTCGCGCGTCTGGATCAGCGGCCGCTGCGCCCGACCCTGCCCGCGCTGTACTGGCTCGAGACCGCCATCTTCATCGTCCTGGCCGGTCTGGCGGGACACCGGTTCATGCTGGTCCCGGTGCTGGCGCTGACGGTTGTCAATGGCGTCATCGCGTTTGCGGCGCGATCCCTGGCCCGTGCCGCGACGGTCACCGTGACCTCCGCGAAGGGCCTGCTCCGGGAAGGGAACGCGGTGGCCAACGCCGGTTTCTCGATGGCGTTCCTGATCGGCCCAGGCGTTGGCGGGGCGGTGGTTGCCGCCGGCGGGACCAGTGAGGCCCTGCTCGGGACCGCCGTCCTGTTCGGGGTGATCGGCCTCATGCTCGCGACCGCGCGCGATCTGCCCCAGCCCTCGCCGACCCGCTCCCCGGCCCGGGGCCGCGTGAGCGCCGCCGTCGCGTACGTCCGCGAGCGGCCAACCCTCCGGGCGCTCATGCTCGTCCAGTCCTCGGGCATCCTGTTCTTCACGATCTCCGTTCCGGTCGAGGTCGTGTTCGTGCGAACATCGCTGGGCGCGAGCGCGGCCGGATACGGCGCATTGGTGTCGGCCTGGGGGGCAGGCGCGATGGCCGGCGCCGCGATCTACGCCCGCTACAACCGGCTTCCGTCGCGTGCCCTGATGGCGCTCGGGGCGGGTTCGCTCGGGCTCGGGTTCCTCGTCATGGCCGCCGCGCCCACGTTCGCCGTCGCGATCGCCGGCGGGGTGCTCGCCGGCATCGGCAACGGGGTCGAGAGCGTGGCCGGGCGCACCGCCGTCCAGGAGCTCACGGAGACGTCATGGATGGCGCTGATGATGAGCCTCCAGGAGTCGCTGTTCCAGTCGGTGCCGGGCCTCGGGATCCTGATCGGCGGGACGATCACCGCGCTCGGCAGCCCCCGCACGGCACTCGCGGTGGCGGGGCTGGGATCGTTGGCGGTGACGGGGGCCATCTGGGTCGTGCTCGCGAACCTGGGGGGTGGGCCTGTGCCGGCGAGCGGGGCCGCCGCGAACGGCTCCGAGCCGGTGGCGGCAACGGCCACCGATCCGGAGTTGGCGCCGGATGGAGCCGACCTCGCCGATCCGCGGCGCGAGCGGGCCCGCACCGCGGCGGTGCGCCATCAGTAGAGTCCGACCGCGGGTGCCGGCCGCTCGCGCCGGCATGCCCGCTTTTCCATCGTGCGCCGCGCCTGCATCGACATCGGTTCGAACACGACGCGGCTGCTGATCGCCGACTGCGACGGCGAGGGGCTGGTCGAGGTCCACCAGGACCGCTCCTTCACCCACGTGCGGCGGGGGCTTAGCCCCAAGGATGAGATCGAAGCCGAGAAGATCGCCGAGGTGGTCGCGGTGGTCGTCGCTCAGCTCGCGACCGCCCGTGCGCTCGGCGCGGCGGACGTCCGCTGCGTCGCGACCGCCGCGGTCAGGCAGGCGGCCAATCGCGACGTGCTGCTCGCCGCCGTCCGGCGCGCCTGCGGCCTCGAGGTCAGCGTGCTCTCCGCCGAGGAGGAGGCCCGGCTTGCGTTCAGCGGCGCCGCCCGGACGCTCGGCTACGTGCCCGGTGGGCCGCTCGGGGTGGTGGACGTCGGAGGCGGGTCGAGTGAGCTGGTCGTCGGGACGGCGCCCGACCGGGTGACCTGGTGCGCGTCGCTCGAGCTGGGCTCGGGCGATCTCGCCGACGACTGCTTGCGGTCCGATCCGCCCTCGGCCGAGGAGCTCGCGCGGGCGCGCGCCCGCGTGAGGGAGGTCCTGGACGGAGTGACGCCGCCGCCCGCGGCAAAGGTGGTGGCGGTCGGTGGCAGCGCCACGTCGCTTCGCCGGATCGCCGGGCCGAGGCTCGACGGCGCGGCCTTCGCGCGGGTGCTCGCGCTGCTGTCGGCCGAGTGCGCGGCCGGCCTGGCGCGCAGCTTCGCGCTCGACGCCGACCGGGTCCGCCTGCTGCCGGCCGGTTTGCTAATCCTGGAGGCTGCGGCGGAGCGCTTCGGCGCCCCGCTCGAGGTGGCACGAGGCGGGCTGCGCGAAGGACTCCTGCTGGAGGTACCGAGTGAATGACGAAGACGATCTCGTGAGCGAAGACGCTCCGCTGGACGAGCGGCCGCCACTGCCCGACCCGCCCCGGGGCGCGCATCCCCTGGAGCCGCCGATGCCGCCCCGGGAGGCGATCGCCGAGGTGCGAGTGCGGGCGCCGACTCGGGGCAACCGGCGGTTAGAGCGGTTCCTCGAGGCGGTCAACGCCGACGATCACGTCAAGGCGCTGTGGCACGTGTCGGCCGTGAACGCGTCCCGACGACTCGACATGAGCGACCACAGTTGGGTGCATATCCAGATCGTGCTCAACATCGGACTCCGCCTGGCACGCATCTTGTTCCGGCGCGGCGTCGTGCCGAGCGTGAAGGCCGACTATGGGATGTCCGCGCAGGATGCGGAGGTCGTGATCGCCGCCGGCTGCCTGTTCCATTGCGTGGGTATGTCGATCCACCGCAAGGATCACGAGCGTTACAGCCTGTTTCTGACCGCCGACAAGCTCGAGTCGCTGCTGGCCAGCGCCTACGAGGACCCGGAGCGGACGATCATCGTCTCCGAGGCCCTGCACGCGATCATCGGCCACCGCGCGGACGGCGCCCCGTTCACCGTGGAGGCTGGGATCGTGCGGATCGCCGACGCGCTCGACATGGCGCGCGGCCGGTCGCGGGTGCCGTTCGAGGCCGGCCGTCACAACATCCACTCGCTTTCCGCATACGCCATCGAGGAGGTCAAGATCTCACCGGGCGATGATCGCGCCGTGCGGGTGGAGATAGCGATGTCGAACAGCGCCGGCATCTACCAGGTCGACGAACTGCTCGCCGAGAAGCTTCACGGCTCGGGGTTGGAGCAGCACTTCGAGGTAGTCGCGCGAATCGACGCCGAGCAGGAGGAGCGCCTGATCGAGGTCTTCAGGATTTGAGGAGAGTCGGCGGCGCGTTGGAAGTACGATCTCCCGCCATGCGCCGCGTCCTGGTGATCACGATTGTCGCCGCGATGTGCCTGATCGCGGCCCCCGCGGCGTTTGCCACCACCGAGACCGCTCAGGCCGGAAACGTCACCGCCACGTTCACCTTCCAGGGAAAGTTCCCGGACTACACCGGCCAGACGCTCGAGATCGCCCAGGGTGGCACGGTGTTCTACGACGAGCCCGTGGTGTCGAACTTCTGCGGCGAGCTATGTGCGCCCGGCATCACCGGGAAGTCCGCGGTGGAGGTTGTTGACGTGGAGCACACGGGGCAGCCGGACGTCGTCCTCGATCTCTACAGCGGCGGGGCCCACTGCTGCACGATCGTCCAGATCTTCTCGTTCGACCCGGGCACGATGACCTACGTCAAGACCGAGCGGAACTTCGGTGATCCCGGGGTCCGGATCAGCGACCTGCGTCACAACGGACGCTTCGAGTTCGTCACCGCCGACGACTCGTTCGCCTATGAGTTCACGGACTACGCGGGCTCGGCCCTGCCGCTGGAGATCCTCTCATTCTCGAACCGCCACTTCACGAACGTGACGGACTCCTACCCCAGGCTCGTGGCCAAGGAGGCCGCGCTGTATCTGAAGTTCTTCAAGGAAGACGCGAGCACGCATTATCAGGACAGCGTCGGCTTGGCCGCCGCCTGGGCCGCCGACGAGGAGCGACTCGGGCACGGCAGCCTGGTCAAGACCTTCCTGGCTCAGCAGGCGTCGCAAGGTCACCTGAACAGCGCGCTGTATCCGCAGCAGAGCGGTCAGCGATTCGTCGCCAAGCTCCTGCGCTTCCTGCGTACGCACGGCTACATTCGCTGACTAGACGCCCGCTGCGGCGCGAGCGTCGTCCGGGTTCGGGTAGTGGACCATTTCGACGACCTTGCCGTCGCGGAACGTCGTCAGGTTCGCGACCAGCTCGGGCTCCTCGCCCTGGACCATTCGCCGCATGATCACGACGACCTTGTCACCGGCGTCGATCAGCTCCACGAGCTCGCCGGGCGGCCCGCCGCGGCGCATCCAGTTCTTGCGCATCCACCCGACCGTTTGCTTACGGTTTTGGCACCCGGAAGCGGGGTCTCCGGCGTGCCACTTCACGTCCGGATCGAGGATCTCACCGATCGCATCCACGTCTCCGCGCATGACGGCTTCGTATCCACGGCGCGCTAGCTCGACGTTGCTCTCGGTCATGGTCAGCTGATCGATTGTTTAACTCAGTCGGCGGCGCCTGGCGGCGGCGCCTTAGCCGCGCTCAGCATCCCGAACGCCCGGGGCACCTCCACTTGGCGCGGCGCGGTGTCGAGTTCGAGCGTGACCTCGACCCTTGGTCATCGTCGAGGACCACGGCGGCCGCGGGACCGCGTTTCTGCAGAGTCGTCTTGAACGTAAGGGCGCCCACGCCCCGAAGAGCTTAACCGCAGAGCATCGCCACAACGGCGGTGACGTCGTCGTATAGCTCGGGCGCCTCGGCTAGCCGAGCGACGATGTGCTCACAAAGAAGCCCCGGATCGTCTGGGCCGGAGCCCGCCGCGGACTCGAGGCGCTCCAGTCCGGCATCGAGCGACTCGCCCCGGCGCTCGATCAGCCCGTCGGTGTAGAGCACCAGGGCCGCCCCTCGATCGATGCTCTGGCTGAAGGTCTCGTAGACGACGTCCTCGACTCCCACCAGGCCGTTGCCGCCCTCGAGGTACACGCTCTCGCCGCCCGGCGGGCGCATCAGCGGTGGGGGATGCCCGCCGTTGGCCCAGGTGATGACGCCGCGCTCGGGGTCGATCACGGCGTAGACGATGGTGAACAGCTGCTCGTCGCCGAGAGCGAGCTGGTGCCGGTTGAGCAGCGTGATCGCGGTGCCCGGCGTCCGGTCCCCGCCCTCGGCGAGCGCGAACGCGCGCGTCAGGGTGCGGAGCTGCCCCATCGCCGAGGCGGCACGGATCCCCCGGCCGGTGACATCGCCGACCACGATGCCGAGCCGGCCCTCGGGCAGCTCGAAGGCGTCGTACCAGTCCCCGCCGACCTGCACGCCCAGGCCAGCCACCTCATACGAAGCGGCCAGCTCGATGCCGCGGACCTTGGGCAAGCTCTTCGGAATCAGGCCGCGCTGGAGCTCGACCGCGATTCGATGCTCCTCCTCGTGGAGCTGCGCGCGGCGGATGGCCAGCGCGGCACGATCCGCCGCGTCCTGGAGCAGCGACCGCTCGGTCGTGGTGAACACGCGGCCCGCCGGCAGCCCCAGGCGGAGGCGGCCGACCGGCGCCCCCTCGATCACGAGCGGCACCTCACGCCAGCGGTCCTCATCGACTGTCGACGCTTCGTTCGATCCGGCCTGCACGTCACCGGGGATCGCGCGCACTATCACCGGACGGTCGAGCTCTCCGGAGATCTGAACCTCTGCGACGTCGACCTCGAACAGCTCGGCCGCGCGCCTGGCCAGCTGGGGGAGCAGCTCGTCCAGGGCCAGCGTGTCCAGCGTCGAGGTGAGCGACTGGAGCTTGGAGAGGCGCTCGGCCAGACCCTCCGCCTGGACGCGCGCGGCCTGCTCGAGCAGGAGCTCCGCGCGATCCTGCTCGGCCCGGCGCCTGACAGTCAGATCTACCCACTGCGCCAGCAGCATCGGCTCGGCGATCTCGGTCGCCGCGATCGGGGAGGCGATCATCCCGACCCACACGTGGGAATCCCCGCTCGATCGCAGGCGCAGATCGAGCGCACCCTGGCCGCCGGCGGGTTCACGCTGGTGCCGGCTCATCTCCTCGAAGGCATCGAGCAACGCCGCCCGGTCCTCGTCATGGCAGAGGTCGGCGACGGCCATGCCCGTGAGCTGGCTCAAGTCGCTGCCGACGAGCTTGCCGAAGGCCGGGTTGGACCGAATGATCCGACCCTCCGCGTCGAGCACGGTCTTGCCGATCGGGGCGGCCTCGAACGCGCCGCTCAACAGAGCCTCGGAGCGCTTCAGCGCACGCCGGCTCGACTCGAGCTCGGTGAACACCATCACCTTGGAGCGCAACAGCTCGGGGTCGAACGGTTTGAGCACATAGTCGACGGCGCCCAGCCCGTACCCGCGCGCGATGTTCTCCACCTCGTCGCGCGCGGCGGTCAGGAACACGATCGGGACATCGCGCGTGCGGGCGCGCTGCTTGATCAGCTCGGCGGTCTCCAGGCCGTCGAGCCCGGGCATCCGTACGTCCAGCAGGATCATCGCGAAGTCCTGCTCGAGCAGCATCCGCAACGCGCCGTGCCCCGATCCCGCGGTGACCAGCGGGTAACCGAGGGGCTCAAGCACGGCCTCGAGGGTGCGCAGGTTTTCCGGCTGGTCGTCGACGAGCAGAATCGGCAGCGGCCTGACCGCTGTGAGGTCCGACATCGGCTCTGACGCGTCAGACCCGACGGTGGTGGATTGGGTCGATGAGGTTGTGTCTATGTCTAGGCGTCCAGCCACACGCGCATCATCGTTAGCAGCTGATCGACGTCCACGGGCTTGGTGATGTAGTCCGAAGCGCCCGCCGCGATCGCCTTCTCACGATCCCCCTTCATGGCCTTCGCGGTCAGGGAGATGATCGGCAGGTGCTCGAAGCGCGGCATCGAGCGGATCGCCGCCGCCGTCTCGTAGCCGTCCATCTCGGGCATCATGATGTCGAGGAGCACGACGTCGGTGTTGGGGTGCTGGTGCAGCCGCTCGATTCCCTCGCGGCCGTTCTCGGCGAACACCACTTTCATCCCGCGCTGCTCGAGCGTGGAGGTCAGCGCGAACACGTTGCGGATGTCGTCGTCAATCACGAGCACCTTGCGGCCGTGCAGTGGCGCATCTCCGGTGCGCAGATGACCCAGCAGCTCGCGCGTCTGCGATGGCAGCGTCGCCTCGGCGCGATGCAGGAACAGCGCCGCGCGATCGACCAACCGCTCCGGTGAATCGGCGATCATGATCACCGCCGATTTGGCCAGCGCGTCGAGCCGGGCGCGATCGGCCTTGCTCAGGCCGCCCGGCACGTAGGCGATCAGCGGCAGCTCCCGCAGCACCTCATCGGTGGCCGCCTCTCGAATCAGCGCGACCGTCTGCGACCGCGGCCGACCCACGGTGACCACGCCGAGGTCGAACGGCCCGCCGTGCAGCGCCTCGAGCGCATCCGCGGGCTCGATCCGCTCGAGCTCGATGTTCTCATCGCCGCCGAGGAGCTCCGCGATCTCGTCGGCCGCCCCGGCCTCGTCGGCGATCAGCGCGATCCGCCGCGCGGGGCCCCCGGCCAGCCGCTCGAGCCTGGATAGGGCGACTCGGAGCCCGTCCGGATCGACCGGATCGTCGATGAACGCCGCCGCGCCGGCACGCAGTCCGTCGACGCGGACGGCGCTGTCGCCGATCAGTGCGACCGGAAGGTGACGGGTATCGGGATGCTTCTTGAGTTGGCCGAGCACCGACTCGAACCGCGGCAGGTCGCCGGCCAGCAGGACCGCGCTCGGGCGGTGCTCGCGTGCCAGTCCCAGCGACGCCGTGGCCCGCCGGGCCACGATCGCCTTGCCGCCGTGCTCGCGCACCGCCTCAACCATCGCCTTGGCGCGCTCGGGCTTGGAGTCGATCACCAGCACGACCCGATCGCCGCGCTCGACCGCCTCGATCCCGTCGGCGAGTTGCTCCTCGACCACCAGCTCGGAGGCCGCTTCGATGAGCAGTTCGGCGGCGGCCGCCGCCGGGTCGGTGCGGGTGTCGAGCACCGCGTCGGAGACGCTCTCGAGCAGCGGAAGGTAGAGCGCGAACCGGCTGCCTTCCCCGACCGTCGAGTCGACCTGGATCTCGCCGCCCAGCAGCCGCGCGATCTCGCGCGAGATCGACAGGCCGAGGCCGGTGCCGCCGTACTTGCGCGAGGTTGTCCCGTCCGCCTGCTGGAACGCTTCGAAGATCAGGTTCAGCTTGTCGTCCGGGATGCCGACCCCGGTATCGGTGACCGAGAACGCGATCACGCGCTCAGCGGCGCGGAGCGCATCGTTACGCAGGCCGGTGCGATCCACGGGATAGCCGATCGACAGCGTGACGCCGCCGTCATGGGTGAACTTGAACGCGTTCGAGAGCAGGTTCTTGAGCACCTGACCCAGGCGCTGCTCGTCGGAGACGATCGACCCCGGCAGCGACGGGTCGATCTCGACTTTGAACGAGAGTCCCTTCTGCTCGGCAACGTGCCGGAAGGCGCGCTCGGCGTCCTGGTAGACCTCCGACAGCGCCAGCGGCGCCAGGTCCAGTTCCATGCGGCCGGCCTCGATCTTGGTCAGGTCGAGGATGTCGTTGATCAGCGACAGCAGGTCGTTGCCGGCCGAGTGGATCGTGCGCGCAAACTCGACCTCGCGGTCAGACAGCGTGTCGTCCTCGTTCTCGGCCAGCAGGCGGCTGAGGATCAGCATCGAGTTGAGCGGGGTGCGCAGCTCGTGCGACATGTTGGCCAGGAACTCCGACTTGTACTTGGAGGCCAGCGCGAGCTGCGCCGCCTTCTCCTCCAGGCCGCGTCGCGCCATCTCGATCTCGTCGTTCTTGATCTCGATGTCGCGGTTCTGCTCGGATAGCAGCCGCGCCTTCTCCTGGAGCTCGTCGTTGGTCTCGCGGAGTTCCTCGGACTGCTTCTGGAGCTCCTGGGTCAGGCCCTGCGACTGGGACAGCAGCTCCTCCGTGCGCATGTTGGCGCGGATCGTGTTGAGCACCACGCCGATCGTCTCGCCGATCCGGTCCAGGAAGTCCCGATGGGGCTCGGAGAAGGGTCGCATCGAGGCCAGTTCGATCACGCCCAGCACCTGATCCTCGAACAGCACCGGCATCACCAGGATGTCGGCCGGCATGGCCTCGCCCAGGCCGGATCCGATCGTTATGTAGCCGGGCGGAGCGTCGGCGATCGCGATCGTCTTGCGCTCGAACGCGGACTGTCCGACCAGCCCCTCACCGATCAGGAATCGGTCGCGCAGGTCGCTGCGCCGCGGGGTGTACCCGTACGAGGCGACCAGCACCAGCTCGGGCGACCCGTCCTGCGTCGGCTCGGCCAGGAAGAACCCGCCGTGCTGCGCGTTCACCATCGGCGTGACCTCGCTCATGATCAACTGGGTCACCGCCGCCAGGTCGCGCTGGCCCTGGAGAATCCCGGAGATGCTGGCCAGGTTCGTCTTGAGCCAGTCCTGCTCGGCGTTGCGCTGGGTCGTCTCGCGCAGGTTGGCGATCATCTGGTTGATGTTGTCCTTGAGCTCGGCCACCTCGCCCTGAGCCTCGACCGAGATCGACCGCGTCAGGTCGCCCTGGGTCACCGCCGTCGACACCTCGGCGATCGCGCGCAGCTGCGTGGTCAGGGTAACCGCCAGCTGGTTGACGTTCTCGGTCAGGCGCCGCCACGTCCCGGACACGCCCTCGACCTCGGCCTGGCCGCCGAGCTTGCCCTCGGTGCCGACCTCGCGAGCGACGCGGGTCACCTCGGCGGCGAAGCTCGACAGCTGGGCCACCATCCGGTTCAGCGTCTGCTTGAGCTCGAGGATCTCGCCGCGGGCGTCGACGGTGATCGTCTGGGTCATGTCGCCGTTGGCGACCGCGGTCGCGACCTGAGCGATGTTTCTCACCTGGTCGGTGAGGTTGCGGGCCATGAAGTTGACGTTGTCGGTCAGGTCCTTCCAGGTGCCGGCCACGCCGGTGACCTGCGCCTGTCCGCCAAGAATGCCCTCGGTGCCGACCTCGCGCGCGACGCGGGTCACCTCGGCGGCGAAGCTTCGGAGCTGATCCACCATCCGGTTGATCGTCTCGGCCAGCGCCGCGACCTCGCCCTTGGCGTCGACGTTGATCTTGCGGCTCAGGTCGCCGTTGGCCACCGCGGTGGTCACGTTGGCGATCGAGCGAACCTGGGTGGTCAGGTTTGACGCCATCTGGTTGACGTTCTCGGTCAGGCCCTTCCAGGTGCCGGACACGCCCTCGACCTCGGCCTGTCCGCCGAGCTCGCCCTCGGTGCCGACCTCACGGGCCACGCGGGTCACCTCGGCGGCGAAGCTCCGGAGCTGATCGACCATCGTGTTGATGGTCTCCTTGAGCTCGAGGATCTCGCCGCGGGCGTCCACGGTGATCTTCTTTGACAGGTCGCCCTGGGCCACCGCGGTGGTCACCTGGGCGACGTTTCTCACCTGGTCAGTCAGGTTCGAGGCCATGAAGTTCACGTTCTCGGTCAGGCCCTTCCAGGTCCCGCTGACGCCTTCAACCTTGGCCTGACCGCCGAGCTTGCCGTCCGTGCCGACCTCGCGTGCGACTCGCGTCACCTCATCGGCGAACGCGGACAGCTGGTCGACCATCGTGTTGACGGTCCGCTTGAGCTCGAGCACCTCGCCCTTCACGTCGACCGTGATCTTCTGGGAAAGGTCGCCGTTGGCGACCGCGGTCGTGACCTGGGCGATGTTGCGGACCTGGTCGGTGAGGTTGCGGGCCATGAAGTTGACGTTGTCGGTTAGGTCCTTCCAGGTGCCGGCCACGCCGGGGACCTGAGCCTGGCCGCCGAGGATGCCCTCGGTTCCCACTTCTCTTGCGACTCGGGTCACCTCGTCAGCGAAGGAGCGCAACTGATCGACCATCGTGTTGATCGTGTTCTTGAGCTCGAGGATCTCGCCCTTCACGTCCACGGTGATCTTCTGGGAAAGGTCGCCGTTGGCGACCGCGGTCGTGACCTGGGCGATGTTGCGGACCTGGTCGGTGAGGTTGGAGGCCATGAAGTTGACCGAGTCGGTCAGGTCCTTCCAGGTGCCGGCCACGCCGGGGACCTGAGCCTGACCGCCGAGCTTGCCGTCGGTGCCCACTTCTCGTGCCACTCGCGTGACCTCTGCGGCGAAGCTCGAGAGCTGGTCCACCATAGAGTTCACGGTGGTGCCGATGCGGGCGAACTCGCCCTTGACCGGGCGGCCCTCGATCTCGAGCGCCATCTTCTGGTTCAGGTCACCCTCGGCAACGGCCACGATCACGCGCGCGACCTCGGTGGTGGGGCGGACCAGGTCGTCGATCAGACCGTTGACCGAGTCGATCGCCGTGGACCAGGCACCGCCGGCGCCGTGCAGGCGGGCACGCTCGGTCATGCGGCCCTCCCGACCGATGATCTCGGCTACGCGGACGAGCTCGGCTTCGAGGGCGGCGTTGCGCGCCGCCATCTGGTTGTAGGCGGACTCCAGACGCCCGACGTCGTCCTTGCGCCGCGCGGGCAGGCGAACGCTGAAGTCACCGGCCGCGGCGGCGTGAAGAGCGGCTTCAAGGCGCCCGAGGCCGGGGTCGTCGAGGCTGGTCCGGTCATTGCGGGGGGCGCCGTTGGTGGCCTTCGTGGCCGCCCCGTTGGTGGCCTTCGCGGCCGCCCCGCTGGTGGCCTTCGTGGCCGCCCCGTTGGTGGCTTTGCCGTTGGTGGCTTTCCCGTTGGTCGCTTTTGCAGCTGCGCCGTTCGTGGGCTTTCCGGCTGGCCCGTTGGGCGCCTTCCGTGCCGCACCGTTGGTCGCCTTAGCCGAGGTGCTCGACTTCGGCGAACCGCCTTGCCGTCCCACCGCCGTTTTGGCCATGCCTGAGCCTCCTGATCAGTTCCCCCAGCGAGCTGCCCCCCTGCGTGGCCGCTCGACTGGATTGCCCGTAAACCGAACTAGCCGTAACTGCATACAGAGTATCGCTGGATGGCCGACTGTCCGACGCGCCGACGTTGCTTTTGTTGGGCTTACCAGCCTCCGCGCCAGTCGGCGTCGGCGGCGCGGCGCTTGGCGGCAGCGAGCCGGGCGTGCTTGCGCTTGTCGAGGCGCCATTGGATGAGCGAGAAGATGATGATCACGGTCGGGAAGAAGATGATCACCAGGAACATCGCGTTCGCGATGTTCACATCGCTGGTCTCGCCGAACCAGCCCTCGCCGGCATGGGAAGCAGCAAACGCCGGCGGCGCGAAGGTCAGCAAAAAGACACTTGCTGAGATGATCGCGCCGGTGACACGGGCTCTGCGCATCGCAGCTTTAAGCCTACCGCGCTGGGTGGCTAACTGCGCATCCGCCCGTCCGCGAGCGCGCGGTTAGCCCCACGCCGCGGCCACTGTCTCGCGCCCGCCGACCGCGGCCAGGGCGCGGAGCAGGACCGGGTTGTAGATCTCCCGCTCCGAGCCGATGTCGAGGTGCTTGATCGGCGCCTCGAACACCGGCGCTCCGAGCGCCGCCGCGAGCTCGCGCTGCTTGGTCGGCGCCACCGCGTCGTCCCTGGTCGTGAGCACGACCGCGGTCGGGATCGAGAGCGGACGCAGCCACGGACGCGAGTCGAATCGGGTCAGCTCTCGTCCGGCCTCGATCAGGTCGGGCACCGAGTGGCGCATCATCTCGGATAGGACCCAGGCGTGCTGTGGGGAGTCGCCGAGCCCGACGCGGCGCAGCCCGGCTCGCCAGGTCCGGCGTGGCGCCAGCGACAGCATCAGCCCGACCAGCCCGAGCGCTCTGAAGGCGCGGCGCGTCTCGGGGTCCTGCCAGTGCTGGGCGGTTCCGCTGAGCACGAGCCCGCTGACCACGTCCGGGTGGTCGCGCGCCATCAGCTGGGCGATCGCGCCGCCCATCGAGTAGCCAACTACGATGGCGGGCGCCACCCCGAGCATCCTGAGCACCGAGGCGGCGTCGCCGGCGCAGTCAGCCAGCCGGAACGGGACGAGCGGGCGCAGACCCCGTCCGTGGCCGCGATGGTCGATCGCCAGCACCCGGTACCCGGCCGTGGCCAGGGCGTCGTAGGCGCCACACCAGTTGAGGTCGGCGGTCGCCACCCAGCCGTGCAGAAGCATCACGGCGGGGCCGCCGCGGTGGGGCTGAGGGGTGGCACCGGGCGGGTGGGTGAGATCCGAATCCCGCAGGAACAGCTCGCCGCGATCGGGCGCAATCAAGGTGCGCGCGGGCGGCGTCTCGACCGGAGGGACGGGCGGCCACTGTGGCGCGGGCATCGCCACGGATCCTAGAGGTCGGGAGTGGTCAGGTCCTCATACCATCAGTCCCATGGCCGTGGTAATCGCATCCGATCTGGGCAAGGACATCGCCGGCGAGCCCCTGCTGCGTGGCATCTCCTTCAAGCTCGAGCGCCACGACCGGATGACCCTGTCCGGGCGCAACGGCGCCGGCAAGACCACGCTGCTGCGCATGCTCTCCGGCGAGGCATCGATTGAGATCGGCGAGCTGGTGCTGGCCAAGGACACCAAGATCGCGTTGCACGACCAGCGGCCGCCCCGGGATCTCGACCTCACGCTGCGCGATTACGTCCTGACCGGCGCACGGGAGCTCGTGGCGATCGAGCAGGAGCTGGCCGCGCTGGAGCAGGCCATGGCCGAGGGCGACCACGACGAGGCGACGCTCAGCCGGTACGCGCAGGCGCAGGCCCGGCTGGAGCACGCCGGTGGATACGGCTGGCGCGAGCGGGCCCTGTCGGCCCTGCACGGCCTTGGCTTCCGCGACGCCGCCGCGCTGGACCGTTCTCTGAACACGTTCTCGGGCGGCGAGCTGACCCGCGCCTCGCTCGGCCGGGCGCTGGCCGGTGCCCCGGACCTACTGCTGCTGGATGAGCCCACCAACCACCTTGACATCGAGTCGCTGGAGTGGCTCGAACAGCATCTGGTGAGCCTCGACGCGGCGGTCGTGCTGGTTGCCCACGACCGCTGGTTTTTGGAAGCGGTCGGCACCTCGGTGCTCGAGCTCGAGGCCGGGCGCGGCAAATTCTTCAAGGGTCCGTGGCACGCCTGGCGTCGCGAGAAGGCGGCCCAGGATCTGGCTCTTGGCCGGGCAATCGAGCGCCAGCAGGCCGAGATCGAGCGGCTCGAGCGGTTCGTGACCCGGTTTCGGGCCGGGACGCGGGCCCGGCAGGCCCAGTCGCGGGCCAAGAAGCTGGCCAAGATGGACCGGATCAACCGCCTCCCGAACGACGGGGCGACGCTGGAGTTCTCGTTCAAGCCGCCCGAGCGCAGTGGGCGCGTGGTGTTCGAGTTCGAGGACGGAAACGTCCACGTGGACAGGCGCGTGTTGCTCGACGACGCCGAGCTGTGGCTTGAGCGCGGCGAGCACGTGACGCTGGTCGGGCCCAATGGCGCCGGCAAGACCACGTTGATCGAGACGCTGGCCGGGGTGCGCGAGCTTGGGGCGACGAAGGGCCAGGCCCCCGTGGTCGAGGGCAAGCTGAGGACAGGGCACAACGTCAAGCTGGGCTTCCTCTCCCAGCACGCGGAGGAGATCTCGGCGGGCACCGCACGCACGGTGCTCGAGGCCACCACGCACCTGACTAGGCTCACCCCGAATCAGGCTCGTGGCTTGCTCGGGCGCTTCCTGTTCTCAGGCGAGGATGCTGAGAAGCCGCTCGAGGTGCTCTCCGGAGGCGAGCGCCGCCGCCTGTCGCTCGCCATCCTCGTCCAGTCGGGCGCGAACGTCCTGATCCTCGACGAGCCGACCAACCACCTCGACCTGGAGAGCCGGGAGGCGCTCGAGCAGGCACTCAACGAGTTCACGGGATCGCTCCTGCTGGTCTCGCACGACCGCGCGCTGCTCGATGCGGTCGGGCGGCGCACGGTGGCGATCGAGGACCAGACGCTGCACAGCTACGTGGGCGGCTGGCCCGAATATGTGCGGGTCCGGGAGGAGCGCGCGCGCCAGGCTTCGGCGAAGCCCGCCAAGCCGGCCAACGCTGTGAAGGGACCCAAGGCTAAGGCTGCGGCTGCGGCTTCGGCTGCGGCGAAGGCCAAGCCGAACCGGCGATCCCCCGACGCCCGCGAACAGCAGCGGCTCGAGCGCCAGATCGAGGAGGCCGAGGCGCTCCTGAAGGCGGTCGAGGACGAGCTCGCCGACCCGGCCGCGTGGTCGAGTCCAACGCGCACCGCCCGCGCGACCGCGCGCCATGAGGAGGCCAAGCGCGCGGTCGACGAGCTGTACGAGCGCTGGGAGCAAGTCGCCGGCTGACGACCGGACCGGAGGCGGCGCCGGCCGTTCGCTAGCCGGCCGGGGCCAGCTTCGGTGCGCCGATGATCGAGCCGCACTCCTTCTGCGCCGCCTGGAACGCGGGTGAGCCGGGGTCGATGCCACTGCCGTTGCTGATCTGGATCCCGATTCCGACCCCTCCGCCCGGACCGGTGCGGAACGTCGGGTCGGGGAAGTTGGGCACGCCGTGGGAGCGCATGCACCGTGACATGGCGAGTGCCTTGGCCTTGGCCTGGGCCGTCTGGGCCGCAGTGGGGTGGCCGCCGTTCGGTAGGTAGTGCTGGCAATCCTTCATCGCTCCCTGGAACGCCGGTCCATTGACCTGGACGCCGTTGACCGATGTCGTCGGCCCCGATCCCGACCGCTGGCTCTGCTGGATCTGGATCCCGCCCTGTCCGTTGCTCGTCGGGTCCGGGAAGTTGGGGACTCCGTGCGCGCGGACGCAGCTGGCAAACGCGAGCCCCGACGCATTCTTTGAGGCCGAGGAATTGCTCGCCGCCGTCGTCGTGCTCGGGTCCGAGGAGCCGCACGCCGCGAGCGCGACGGCGGCAAGGAGCAGGCTGGGGATGATCGTGAATCGCATTGGTGAATCCCTCCGGATTAGCTTCGGAGACAAGTGGTACGAAATCGGTGGTAACAGGGGCGAAACGGGTGCTGTTACCGGTTCGTTACCTCGGTCGAACCATGCTGTCTTCTCGACGATGTCGACCCGCCACACTTAGTCACAGGGCGAATGCGCGTGCTGGTGATCGAGGATCATGCGGAGCTGGCCGAGACGGTCGCCCTCGGGCTGCAACGCGAAGGCATGGCGGTGGACGTCGCGCTCGATGGGGCGGCCGGCCTACGGCAAGCCGCCGTTTACGACTACGACGTGATTGTGCTCGACCGTGACCTGCCCGGGATCCACGGCGACCGCGTATGCCAGACACTGGTCGAGGAGGGCGGCAGAGCCAGGGTGCTGATGCTGACCGCGTCGGCGGGCATCGAGGACCGGGTGGCCGGACTGAGTCTGGGGGCCGATGACTACCTGCCCAAGCCGTTCGCGTTCGCGGAGCTGACCGCGCGGATCCGCGCGCTGGCCCGCCGCTCGCAACCGGCACTCGCGCCGGTCATGCGCAGCGGCGATCTGACCCTGGACACCGGCCGCCGAATCGCTCATCGCGCTGGGCGGCGCCTCGACCTGAGCACGAAGGAACTAGCGGTGCTCGAGCTGCTGCTGGCCGCCCAGAACAGCGTCGTGTCGCCAGAAGAGCTGCTCGCGCGGGCCTGGGACGAGGCGGTCGATCCGTTCTCCGCGGTCGTAAAGGTGACGATCAGCCGCCTGCGACGGAAGCTTGGCGACCCGCCGATCATCGAGACGGTGCCAGGTGCCGGGTATCGGATCTAGGCTCCGGCTCCCCCGTCGCACGATCCGCCTACGGCTCACGCTGCTCTACGGCGGGTTGTTCCTGATCGCCGGCGCGGGATTGCTGGCCATCACGTATGCGCTGGTAGCCGGGGGAGGGTCTGAGTCGAGGTCAGAATTCGTGTCCAACCCGGTGCCCGCCGGTGCCCCGCAGTTGCCGGCCGTGCCGCCGGGGTTCGCCGACGCGAATCCCGGGGCTGGGACGGCCTCCGGCACCATCATCTACCAGCAGAAGACCCCGTTGGGCACGGTGGTCCAGCTCAGGGCCTACGAGGGCAAGGTGAACGCGACGATCAAGCAGGTGAGCTCGGCGCTGCGCTCGGTCACAAACCAGGCCAACGAGCAGATCGCAGAGGTCAAGGGAGCGCAGCTCTCGACGTTGCTGACCGAGTCGGCGATCGCGCTCGGGATCATGGCGCTCGCTTCGATCGGGTTGGGCTGGCTGATGGCCGGGCGCGCGCTGCGACCGGTGCGCACGATGAGCACCCGGGCGCGTGGCATGTCCGAGCGCAACCTGCACGAGCGCCTGTCGCTCGAGGGGCCGGACGACGAGCTCAAGGAGCTCGCCGAGACCTTCGACGGGCTGTTAGGCCGCTTGGAGTCGGCGTTCGAATCCCAACGAAGGTTCGTGGCCAATGCGTCGCACGAGCTGCGTACACCGATCACGCTCGAGCGGGCGCTGGTCGAGGTGGCCCTCGCCGATCCCCACCCAACGGTCGACTCGCTACAGGACACCTGCCGGCGCGTGCTCGCCGCCAGCGAGCAGCAGGAGCGTCTGATCGAGGCGCTGCTCACGCTGGCCCGCAGCCAGCGAGGCCTCGAGTCGCGCGGGCCGGTCGACCTCCGCGCGGTCACGGCCGGGGTCGTCCGGGCTGTCCCGGCCGACGGGCTCCGGGTGGATGCGGAACTGGACGACGCTTGCGCGATGGGCGATGCGGCGATGGTCGAGCGGCTCGTCGCCAACCTGGTCGAGAACGCGGTCCGCCACAACCGGCCGGACGGCTGGGTCAGCGCCTGGACCGGCGTGCGGGAGGGGCAGCCAACCGTCGAGGTCGCCAACGCCGGGCCGCTCGTCGACGACGCTCAGCTGACCGAGCTCCTGAAGCCATTCGTCCGCGCCGCGAGCAACGGGAACGGGAACGGGAACGGGAACGGGAACGGTCATGGCAGTGTCGGCGGGCGCCTGCACGACGGCCATGGGCTCGGACTCGGCCTGTCGATCGTGCAGGCGATCTCGGACGCGCACGGCGCCCGCCTCACGATGTCCGCGCCGGCGGACGGTGGGTTGCGGGTTTCCGTTGCCTTCCCGGGGAGCGATCCGGACGCCTGAGCCCCCGGACTACTCAGGGCGCGCCGGAATCTAGCGCCCGATCAGCATCGACCACCATGCGCGGGCTGTCGAGGATGATCCCGCGCCGGCGCAGGCCCGCGAGCAGCGACTCCTGGTCTGGAAACGCGACCATCGTTGCCACATCCCGCTGCAGGCCGATCCTGAGCGAGCCCACGTGCTCGTCGGCCACCTGCCCGTCGATCTCGAGTCTTCCTCCGCCGAAGCCCTGAGTCACCTCGAGCACGAGCTCGGTGGCTGCGTCGACCACGAGCGGCGGAGCGAACCCGCCGTGCTTGGGCAACGGCGTGAAGACGAAGCCCTCGAGGGCGGAGGCGAGCAATGGGCCGCCGGCTGAGATCCCGTAGCCGCTCGAGCCGATCGGCGTGCTGATGACCGCCCCATCGCCGGCGATGCGGGCGTAGATACCTCCGTTGACGCGGACGGTCATCCGCACCTGGCCGCCCGCGGAACGCAGCACGGTGACGTCGTTGAGTGCAAACCGATCGGCGCCCGCGCCGCGATCGATGGACAGGGCGGGAAACCGCCGAGGGTGCCACTCGCCCCGGCTGAAGCGCTCGAGCGACGGTCTGGCGTCGCGGACCGAGACGGTGGCGAGGGCGCCCAAGCTTCCGCAGGCGATTCCGAGTACGGGTCGCCCGGCCACGGCGCCCGTGCGCAGCGCGGCGAGGGTTGTGCCGTCGCCTCCGATCGAGACGATCAGGTCTGACTGGGCCGGATCGCCCTCGTCGGCGACCCGGCGCTGATTGCACGACGCGGGAGCCTGCACCACCTCGGTTCCGTGCTCCTCGGCCCACTCGCGCAGCACGCGCAGCGGCTGCTCGACGCTGCGGCTCGGGTGAACGACGAGGCCGACGGTTCTGGGGACATGCGCCCGCGGCGTCGTCGCGACGGCGGTCGCCTCGGGCAGAGGGAGGGCGGTGACTTCCGACACGCGATCAATCTACCTTGCCACCAGATGGGGTCTGGACCCGGCGGCGTCGGGGGCGGCCTCTATATTGAAATCAACGATGGCACCGCTTAGCGATGCGTCGCCGGTCCGGGTTGCGCTGATCGATGATGACAGCGGGCTGCTCACCGTTCTCGAGCGGCGGCTCGGCGCTTTGCGCTGGGAGATCGAGGTACTGGCGTTTCCGCCGGACGCCGGTCACCTGGCGTCGCTGAGGCTGCACGCCCTGATCGTGAACCCCCGGTTGACGGGCCTCGACTACATCGAGCGGGTCGCGGGTGCGCTGCCAGGGCTTGCGCTGATCGTATGCAGCTCCCAGGTGACCGTGTCCGAGCGGGTCAAGGGCCTGCGCGCCGGGGCCGACGACTGGGTGACCAAGCCATGCCATCCCGAGGAGCTCCTGGCTCGCATCCAGGCGGTGCTGCGCCGGCGCCGCGCCGGCGAGCTGCCGCTCGAGGAAGCCACGATCGAGGCCGGCGAGCTCGCGATCCGTCCCGATCGCTACGACGCGTACGTCGGCGAGCAGGGCGCCTCGCTCTCGCGCAAGGAGTTCGAGCTACTGCGGCAGCTGGCGGCGGCCGACGGCCGGGTGCTCGAGCGCGAGGACATCTACCAGCGGGTGTGGGGCTACACCATGGCCCGAGGCGATCGGTCGGTGGATGTCTTCGTCCGCAAGCTGCGCTCCAAGCTCGAGGCCGTCTCGCCCGGGTGGCGCTACGTGCACACCCACTTCGGGGTGGGCTACCGGTTCGCGCCCGAGCCGATGGACGGTGACGGCTCAGAGGCCGAGGCCGAGCGCGGGGCCGCCGGCGACCACGTGCCCGAGCGGCAGCCCGCTGGCGAGACGGGCGAGCGGCAGTCCGCTGGTCGCGAGGCGGCCGAGGGCGGCTCAGGCCCGCGCTCGCGGCAGTCGCCGCGGGCGCCGCACGCTTCGCCTGGCAGCCTGGCCGCGGTACCCTGAAGTTCATGAACCGCACCGCCCGCAACGTCCTGATCGTGCTCGCGATCGCGGCGCTGGTGGCGCTCGTCCAGGGCGGCCAGACTGCCGCCAACGTCGCCCTTCAGGGCCTCAGCCTCATTTTCCTGGGCGTGATCGTGTATTTCCTCTCGATCATGTACCGCCAGTACCGCGACACCCTGTACGGGCTGGGCGACCGGCGCCGGGTGCTCCTGTACGTGGCGCTCGGGGTCGGAACGCTGACGCTGACGGCCAGCTCGAAGCTGTGGGCGACGGGTGCCGGATCGGTGGTCTGGGTGCTGCTGCTGGCCGGCTCGATCTACGCCGTGTTCACGGTCGTCTGGTCCGCGCGCAAGTACTGAGCGGACCCGCCGGCGCACCGGCGCCGTCTCGCGCGGCCAGACCGGCGAGCTGACCTATCCTCGAGAGACATGTCCGTAGCGCCAGCCGATCGCCGTCGTGAGCTGCCCGATGAGCCCGGCGTCTACCTGTTCCGCGACCGGCGGGGCAAGGTGATCTACGTCGGCAAGGCGGTCTCGATCCGCAAGCGGGTGGCGTCGCACTTCTCGGGGGGTGGGCGGGGATCCAATATTCGGGGCGGGCGGGACCTGCTGGACATGATCGAGCAGATCGAGGCGCTGGTCGTCAACAACGAGGCCGAGGCGCTGCTGGCCGAGCAGAACTTCATCAAGCAATACAAGCCGCGCTTCAACATCCGTCTGCGCGACGACAAGTCCTATCCGTACATCGCGATCTCGCTCGACGAGGACTTTCCCCGGGTGTACTTCACGCGCGAGCGCCACCGCCGTGACCGGGCCTACTTCGGCCCGTACAGCAACGCCAAGCGGGTGCGCTCGACGCTCGAGGTGCTCGGCAAGGTTTTCATGTTCCGCTCCTGCGAGGGCCCGGAGCCGGGCCGGCGCAGCGGCTCGCCCTGCCTGGACTACTACATCAAGCGCTGTGAGGCCCCGTGCGTGGGCTACGTCAGCAAGGAGCACTACCGCGCGGGGATCCAGGGCGTGATCGACTTCCTGTCCGGTCGCTATCGGGACATCGAGCGCTCCCTGGAGCGTTCCATGCGCGCCGCGGCGGCCGAGCAGCGCTTCGAGGACGCGGCTCGTGAGCGCAACCGGCTGCGGGCGGTGCACTCGCTGCTCGAGCGCCAGCGCGTGGCCAGCCAGACGGTGGGCACGCTGGACGCGATCGCGGTGGCGGTGCACGAGGACGAGGCCAACGCCCAGGTCTTCCAGGTCCGCGATGGGGTCCTCTCCGACCGCCAGAGCTTCTACCTGGACAACGAGCCCGGCGGTGGGATCGCGGAGGTGGCCGAGGCGTTCATCCTCCAGTACTACACGAGCACGATGATGGTCCCGCCGCTGTTGGTCGTCCAGCGGGAGGTCGGCCCGTCAGCGCCGGTGCTCGAGGAAGCCCTGAGCGCCCGGCGGGACGGTTCGGTCGAGATCCGCGCGGCCGAGCGGGGCGACAAGCGGCGGATCCTCGATCTGGCCGAGCGCAACGCCCGGCTCGCCCTCGACCAGGAGCGCCTGCGCTCCGAGCGTCGGCGCCAGCAGCGCGTGGAGGCGCTCGACGGACTCCAGCAGGCGCTTGGGCTCGACACTCTGCCGCTGCGGATCGAGTGCTTCGACATCTCGACGCTGATGGGAACCAACACGGTGGCGTCGATGGTGGTGTTCGAGGGCGGGGCGCCGAAGAAGTCCGACTACCGCCGGTTCAGGATCCGGGGCGATTTCGCCGATCGCGACGGCGCCGAAGCGAACGGCGCGGAGGGAAATGGGGCGGACGGGAACGGAGGCGCGTTCACGATTGGCGAGCCTGACGACTTCGCCGCGATGGAGGAGGTGCTGTCCCGTCGGCTGGCCCAGTGGGAGCGCCAGCACGAGCTCTCGCCCCACGACAAGGACTTTGACGCGAGCTTCGCCGCGCTGCCCAATGTGGTCGTGATCGACGGCGGCAAGGGACAACTGTCGGCGGGACTGCGGGCCCTGCAGGGATTCCGCGAACGCGGCGTGGTCGTGATCTCCCTGGCCAAACGCATCGAGGAGGTGTTCACCCCGGGGGCGAGCGCGCCGCTGCGCCTCCCGCACGACACGGTCGAGCTACAGCTGCTCCAACGGGTGCGCGACGAGGCGCACCGGTTCGCGATCACCCATCACCGGATCCGGCGCGACCGGGCGATGACCGCCTCGATCCTCGACGAGCTGCCCGGCGTCGGCCCCGCCCGCAAGCGCGCGTTGCTCAACCACTTCGGGTCGCCCGACGCGATCCTGTCCGCCTCGCGGGAAGAGCTCGAGGCGGTGCCGGGAATGCCGGGCAAGCTGGCCCGCGAGGTCTACCGGGAGCTGCACAAAACTGGCGTCTAGCCGGCTCGCCGCAGGGCGCGCGTGAGTCAACCGGCGGCGTCCGGGTAAAGGCAGCCGCGTACCGCTTCGACCTCGAGGGGAGGGTTGCCATGACGGTCTTGAGCAGCAGGCGCATCAGCGTGGTTCTCGCGGCGATCGCGATGGCGGTGGTCGCGGGGTTGGCCGGGTCGGTCTTTCCTGCCCGGACGCGAGCCCAGACGGCATCGTCACCGCCGCCATGCTCGCCGGGCACGGCCGTGCAGACGAGGAGTGGTCCGGTTTGCGGTGTCACCTCGGGCGGCCAGACCTCCTACCTGGACATTCCCTACGCCGCGCCCCCGGTTGGCGGGCTGCGCTGGAGGCCGCCGCAGCCGGCGCATTCGTGGACGACGACCTATCAGGCCACTCAACGCGGCCCGGCTTGCCCGACTCCGAGCTTCCCGGGTGTACCGGCAACGCCGGGCAGCGAGGACTGTCTCACTCTGGAAGTGCAAAAGCCCGCCGGGGTCCGGGCCGGGCAGAACCTGCCGGTCATGTATGAGATCCACGGCGGTGGGTTCCTGGGCGAAGCGCAGACTGACCAGGGGGCAAATCTCGTGGGCCGTCGTGTCATCTACGTCTACGTCCGCTACCGGCTCGGGATCCTCGGATTCCTGGCCGACAAGGCGCTGGGCGCTCATTCGGGCGACTACGGCCTGCAGGACCAGCAGGCCGGGCTGCACTGGGTGAGCCGCAACATCGCCCGATTCGGCGGCAACCCGCACAACGTGACCATCTTCGGCGAGTCCGCGGGCGGGGCCAGCGTGTGTGACCAGGTCGCCTCACCGACCGCGCGGGGCCTGTTTGAGAAGGGCATCAGCATCAGCGGCTTCTACAACTTCGACGTGAACACGATCTGGTGGCCGGCGGACTGCAAGTCGAAGTTGCTTTCCGAGGCCCAGGCGCAAAAGCTCGGAGCCGAGTTCGCGGCGAAGGTCGGCTGCGGACACGCGGCCCACGTCGCGGCCTGCCTGCGCGCGGTGCCCGTCAGCACGCTGCTCGAGGAGGGCGGGCAGTTCGTGAAGCCGTTCGCCGGCGGAGTGATCGGCCCGATCGTCAACGGCACGACGCTCACCATGCCGGCGGGCAAGGCCTTCAAGCTTGGCCGCGTCAACCGGGTCAAGCTGATCATCGGCGTGGGCCGAGACGAGTTCAACGGCGGGGTGTACACGAACGTCGTACGCACCGTCGTGGCGAATACGCCGGGTCAGTACCGACGGTTGGTGCACGAGCAATTCGGATCACGCGCGGGTACGGTGATGCGGCTCTATCCGCTGCAGCGGTTCCCGTCTCCGGCGCCGTTCATCGCCTACCGGACGATCATGGCCGACGCTTTCAGCGTCTGCCCGGCGCTCGTCAGCGATGCCGAGTTGGGCAAGTACATCCCGGTCTACGCCTACGAGGATGACGATGCCGATTCCCCAACCGCCGGGGAGACGCAACCGCTCGGCGCCCTCCACAGCGGCATCAACCGCCTGATCCACGATCCTCCGGCTTCGCTTGACCCCAACCAGGCCGCCCTGCAGAGCCAGGTGCTTGCCGAGTGGACCGGGTTTGCCCGCGTCGGGCAGCCGACCGTGCGCCACACGCCGCTCTGGTTGCGCTACAGCACGGCTGGTCAGCCCGTCATGTCGTACATGCCGGCGGGGGACAGCACACTTGTCCCGGCCAGCGCGATCATGGCCGAGCACCACTGCGGGTTCTGGGATGCAGTCAACCGAACGGCTCCGTGGGCGCCTTAGCGGGTTAGGAGCGCTGCGCTGTAGGCGGGCAGCTCGATCGAGTACTCGCCGAGGAGCTGCGATACGGGCTGCGGGGCAGGCGCGGCAAGCCGCCCGGTGGTCGTCTCGGGGCCGAACGTCTGACCGCCCAGCGTCACGCCGGAGGTGGCTGTGGCAGCCGGCGCGCGCAGCCACTCGAGCTCGGTCGGGCCGCTGGTCGGCGGGAGCTGGAGCTCGACCCGGTGCGGCCGCGAGTCCTTGTTGATCAGCACGACCCGGGTGCGTCCGTCGGGGGCGAGCGTGGCCCACACCTTGACCGGTCCGGCCGGTGCGTTCACCGGCACGAGACGCGCGCCGGTCGGGAAGGCCTGCGAGAACATCAGCATCCCGTAGTAATCGGGGTGGACGAACGCCTGCCAACCGCCCGTGCTGGCCCGGCTGAACGTGAACAGCTCGTAGCCGGCGCCCGGCAGCGAATGAACATTGACGCCGTCCACGCCGACACTGGCGAGGTCGAACAACGTGTCGAGCATCCACAGGGCGGACGCGAAGGTGTCGCTGACGCCCGCCCGGCCGAGGCACCCCGCCTGTGCGGCGGAGTTCAGCTCGTCGACGCGGAACTGCAGACCCTGGCTGTGCGCCAGCGCCACATACGGCGCGAGCGCAGCGGCCAGGCCCCAGGAGGAGCGGTCGCTGAGCAGATTGGCCACCGAGGGGTAGGACGGCGAGCTGGGATTGGTGAAGCACCCCTGGAGCGCGTAGCGGTGGACGGTGACGATGCGCAGTCGGGGCGCCGCGGCGAGCAGGGCGGGGACCCCGGACAGCCACGGGAGCTCGGCCGCGGCCGGACCTGCGAGTGGCAGGTCGGGCAACCACGTGTCCCAGCGCCGGACCTCGCTGATGAATGAGTTCAGGCTGTAACTGGCCCGGCGGGCGTAAACGGGGCCGTGGCTCGTGCTGTACCAGGGGAACACTCCGTACACGTCGGGCTCGTTGCCGAGCTCGAACGCATCGACGTCCTGGGGGCCGATGCCGCCCAGGAGCGCCGAGGCCTCGGCGGCGGACAGGCGCGGCTGGTTGGCCGCCAGGTTGAGTCCCAGGATCAGCCTGGCCGGGACGGCGCCGGCGAGGGCCCGAGCGCTCGCCAGCCACGCCGGTGTGAGCGCGTAGCGCACCCCGGCGGATGGCGTGATGCCGGCTGTCGGCCACCACGTCGCGTCGGTGCTGTCGCCCCCGATCCGGAGGACGAGCGGTTGGCCGGCCGGGGACGCCAGGTTGCGCAGCAACTGGACGAACACGGGGTCGAGCGAGGCGGCATTCGCCCCGGTGTAGGCATCGAGCGCGGTGTATTCAAGCGAGAGTCCGAGAAAGCCGGCGGGCAAGGGCGTGCCCGACGGCCCCTCGTCGACCGTCGCGTAGACGGTCGAGGGATCAATCGAGGTGGGCGGGTCGACGCCCTGGGCCGCTGCCGGGCGCACCAGCGATGGGGCGTGAGCGGGCCTCCCGCGGGTGGTGAGGAGCCACGTCGCCGCTCCCAACGCAAGGAGCGCCAGCGCGGTCGCGATCGTGGTCTGCCGGCGCCACCGCACAACCTCATCGTGCCACACCGCCGAACAACCGACTGACCATCGCGCATGTCCGTTTGACCCGTCAAGCTTCCTACCATGGAAGCTACGCCCGTGGATCGAGTCGACGATGAGACCGTGACTTCCGACGGGGCCGGCGCCGTCTCGGCCCTGACCGATCTCGTCATCATCACCGGCTTCTCGGGCGCGGGCAAGTCGACCGCGATGGCCGCCTTCGAGGACGAGGGCTACTTCTGCGTCGACAACCTGCCCTCGGAGATGATCCGCTCGCTGGTCGACCTGTTCATGCACACCGGATCCAAGGTGCAGCACGCCGCGGTGGTGTCCGACGTCCGCGGCGGAGCGTATTTCGACGGCTTCGCCGCGATGCTGGACGAGCTGCGCGCCACCGGGGTCAAACACCGCGTGCTGTTCCTCGACGCCGACGAGCAGTCGCTGTTGACCCGGTACAAGGAGACGCGCCGCCGTCACCCGCTGGCCCCGACCGGCAGCGTGACCGAGGGCGTCGCGCGCGAGCGCGAGCTGCTGCTGCCGCTACGCGGCCGTGCCGATGTGGTGATCGATACGAGTGGCCTGACCGGGGCAATGCTCCGCCGCAAACTCGCGGACGAACTGCTTCCGAGCCGCACCCCCGGCCGCCTCGCGGTCACCTTCCAGAGCTTCGGATTCAAGTACGGCCCCAGCCGCGATCCCGACCTGCTGCTCGACGTTCGCTTCCTGCCCAATCCGCACTACGAATCCGAGCTGCGGCCGTTGACCGGCGCCGACGATCGGGTCGTCGCGTTCATCAACCGCGACGGCGAGCTCGACGCCTTCTACGAGCACCTCCATCCCATGTTCGATTACCTGCTCCCGCAGTACCTCGCCGAGGGCAAGGCGCACCTGGTGGTGGCGATCGGGTGCACCGGCGGCCGACACCGATCGGTGGCGGTCGCCGACCATCTGGCGGACCGCTACGAGCGAGGGGAGGATTACCTGGTGCACGTCGTCCACCGCGACGTGGGCCGACCGGCGTGATCGACCACATCGGGTTCGAGGTGAGCGATCTGGCGCGCTCGTCTCGCTTCTACGACGCCGTGCTGTATCCACTCGGGGCCCGGCGCCTGGTCCAATCCGAGCACGTGGTCGCCTACGGGGTGAACGCGCCACAGGTATGGATCGTCAGGCGCGGAGCCGCTCCGGGCGCGAGCTACGGACATCTCGCGCTCACCGCGAACGGCAAGGCGGCGGTGGACGCCGCGTATGCCGGTGGGCTGGGGAGCGGCGGGTCCGACGACGGGCCGCCTGGGATGCGCCCGCAATACGGCGAGCGTTACTACGCGGCGTACCTGCGCGATCCGGACGGCCTGCGGGTGGAGGTGGTGTCACGAAGGTGACCGCTTAACGATGATCGGGCCGATCATCTAGCCTTCGCCCTTGCCGGCAGAACGTCGGCGTTTCTTTTGGAGTCAGTCGACGAAGGAGGTGCGCGCATGACGGTACGCGTCGGGATCAACGGCTTCGGTCGCATCGGTCGCAACGTCTTTCGTGCCGCCTACGAGCAGCGCGCCGACATCGACTGGGTGGCGGCGAACGACATCGGGGACCCGCAGACGTTCGCCCACCTGTTGAAGTACGACTCCAACTACGGGCCGTTTCCCGGAACGGTCGAGGCGACCGCCACCGGGATCCGGGTCGACGGCAAGGAGGTTCGCTTCCTGAACGAGAAGGACCCGGCCAGGCTCCCCTGGGAGGAGCTCGGCGCCGAGGTGGTGATCGAGTCGACCGGCCTGTTCACCGATCGCGAGAACGCCTCCAAGCACCTCGAGGCGGGAGCCAAGAAGGTGCTGATCTCCGCGCCTGCCACCGAGCCCGATGTGACCGTGGCGCTGGGTGTCAACTTCGAACAGGTCTACGACCGCGATAAGCACAACGTGATCTCGAACGCCTCCTGCACCACCAACTGCCTCGCCCCAGTCGCCAAGGTGCTCAACGACACGGTGGGGATCAAGCACGGCCTGATGACCACCATCCACGCTTACACGGCCGATCAGCGCCTGCAGGACATGCCCCACCGCGACCTGCGCCGGGCGCGCGCGGCGGCGATCAACCTGATCCCGGCCTCGACCGGTGCGGCCAAGGCGATCGGCCTGGTGATCCCGGATCTGAACGGCAAGCTCAACGGGTTCGCGGTGCGTGCCCCAGTGCCGACCGGCAGCGTGGTCGACCTGACCGTCGAGGCCAACCGCGAGACGAGCGTCGAGGAGCTGAACGCGGCGATGAAGGCGGCCGCCGAGGGGTCAATGAAGGGCATCCTTCAGTACACCGAGGACCCGATCGTCTCCTCGGACATCGTCAAGAACACCTCCTCGTCGATCTTCGACTCGCTGCTGACCGCGGTGATGGACGGGACCATGGTCAAGCTGGTTGCGTGGTACGACAACGAGTGGGGCTACTCGAACCGAGTCGTCGACGTGGCGCAGAAGCTGTTGTGAAGACGCTCCGGGACCTGGGGGATCTGGACGGCAAGCGGGTGCTGGTCAGAGTCGACTTCAACGTTCCGCTGAAGGACGGAGCGGTGGCCGATGACACGCGGATCCGCGCCGCGTTGCCCACGATCGAGGAGCTGCGCCGGCGCGGCGCGCGAGTCGTGCTGATTTCTCATCTGGGCCGTCCCAAGGACCGCGAGCCCGAACTGTCGCTGGCGCCCGTCGCCCAGGAGCTGGGCGCGCTGACGGGGACCGACGTGGCGCTTGCGCCTGACGTCGTCGGTGACGAGGTCGGTGCCGCGGTCGATGCGCTCGGCCCCGGGGATCTGCTGCTGCTGGAGAATCTCCGCTACGAGCCCGGTGAGACCAAGAACGATCCTGACTTAGCCCGCTCTCTCGCGTCGCTGGCGGATGTGTACGTCAACGACGCGTTCGGGGCGGCACACCGGGCCCACGCCTCGACCGACGGTGTCGCGCGCTTGGTTGACCAGCGCGCCGCCGGGCTGCTGCTCGAGCGCGAGGTGGACACGTTGACGGCCCTGCTGGAGGCGCCGGCCAGGCCGTTGGTGGCTGTGCTGGGCGGAGCCAAGGTATCTGACAAGATCGCGGTCATCGATCGCTTTCTGGAGGAGGCCGACACGATCCTGATCGGCGGTGCGATGGCGTTCCCCTTCCTGGCCGCCCAGGGCCACTCGGTGGGTGACTCGCTTTGCGCCGCCGAGGACGTCGAGCTGGCGGAGAAGACGCTTGCCGCCGGCGCTGAGAAGCTGAGGCTCCCCGTCGACCTCGTGATCGGCGACCGCTTCGCCGACGACGCCGATGTGCGGGAGATCGACGGCGTCGACGTCCCGGACGGCTGGATGGGCCTCGACGTCGGGCGCCGGACCGGCGAGCTCTACGCTTCGGTCATCGATGAGGCCGGGACCGTGTTCTGGAACGGGCCGATGGGCGCATTCGAGATGGCCCCGTTCGCGGCCGGGACGCGTGCCGTGGCCGAGGCGGTGGCCTCAGCGCCCGGAACCACGGTGGTCGGCGGCGGCGACTCGGCCGCGGCGCTTCAGCGGTTCGGGCTGGCGGATGCCGTGACCCACCTGTCGACGGGAGGCGGAGCAACGCTCGAGCTGATCGAGGGCAGACAGCTGCCCGGAGTGGAGGCCTTGATATGAGCGCCACCGGGACCGGGCGCAGACCACTGATCGCGGGCAACTGGAAGATGTACAAGACGGTCAGCGAGGCCGAGGCGTTCATCGCGGCCCTGCTACCGCGGGTGTCCGCCGTGCAGGCCATCGATGTGGCGATCTGTCCGCCCTACCTCGCGCTGCAGGCAATGGTCGACTCGGCTCGCGGCTCGCGGGTCCAGGTCTTCGCCCAGAACATGCATCACGCGTCCGAGGGAGCCTTCACCGGCGAGGTCTCGGCGCCGATGCTGCTCGAGGTGGGCGTGCAGGGCGTGATCCTCGGGCATTCGGAGCGTCGCGAGATGTTCGGCGAGACCGACCGCGCGCTCCAGCTCAAGGTGCCGGCCGCCATGGCGGCTGGGCTGGTGCCGATCCTGTGCGTGGGGGAGACCGAGGAGGAGCGCGAGGCGGGCGACACCGAGCGCAAGCTCCGCCACCAGGTGCAGGAGGACCTGGCGCGGGTGGACACCGACCGGCTGGGGGGCGTGGTGATCGCCTACGAGCCGATCTGGGCGATCGGGTCGGGCCGGGTGGCCACGCCCGAGCAGGCCCAGGAGGCACTCGGGTTCATCCGCGCCCTGGTGGCCGATCGCTCGCGCGAGCAGGCACAGCGGACGCGTGTGCTGTACGGCGGCAGCGTCAAGCCCGAGAACTGCGACCTGCTGCTGTCGCTGCCCGACGCCGACGGGGCGCTCATCGGAGGAGCCAGCCTCGATCCGGAGGCCTTCGGGGCGATCGTCGACGCGAGCGCGTCGCGCTGATGAGCGATCTTCCGTCCGGGCCGTCCAAGCTCCCCGCCGGCTCCTGTGTGCTGGTCGTCCTTGACGGCTGGGGCATCGCTCCTGACGGGCCCGGCAACGCGATCTCGCTTGCCGACACGCCGGTGTTCGACGAGTTGTGGTCCTCCTATCCCCATGCGCAGCTGATCGCCTGCGGCCGCGCGGTCGGGCTGCCCGAAGGTCAGATGGGCAACTCAGAGGTCGGCCACATGAACCTGGGCGCCGGCGCGGTGGTTATGCAGGACCTGACGCGGATTGACGATGCCGCGAGGAGTGGCGCGTTCGAGTCAAACGACGTGCTGCGCGCGGCGTTCTCCGACGCCGAGCGCGTGCACCTGATTGGGCTGGTGTCCGACGGTGGCGTGCATTCCGGCTGGGCACATCTCGAGGCGCTGATCCGCATGGGCGCCGCGATGGGAGTCCCCGACTTGGTCCTGCACGCATTCACCGACGGACGCGACACGCTGCCGCACTCGGGTGAGGGATATTTGCAGACGGTGCAGGGCTGGATGGAGGACGCCGGTGCGGGCCGGATCGGGTCGGTGGTTGGGCGCTACTGGGCGATGGACCGCGACAAGCGCTGGGACCGCACGCAGCGCGCCTACGATCTGCTCGTCCATGGTCGCGCCGAGCATCACGCCGCCTCCGGGGCACAGGCGGCGCGGGATGCCTACGAGCGCGACGAGACTGACGAGTTCATCACGCCGGTGACCGTGGGTGACGCAGAGGCCCGCATCCGTCCCGGCGATTCGGTGATCGCCTTCAACTTCCGTCCGGACCGCATGCGCCAGATCACGCGGGCGCTGGCCGACCCGAACTTCGGCGAAATCGACCGGGGCGGCGCTCCAGTCATCGAGCGGTACGCGACCATGACCCAGTACGAGGAGGACTTCGACTACCCCGTCGCCTTCGCCCCCGAGCACCCGTCGATGACGCTGCCGAAGGCCCTGGCCCAGCGCGGGGTGCGCCAGCTGCACGTGGCTGAGACCGAGAAGTACGCCCATGTGACGTACTTCTTCAGCTGCGGCGAGGAGGAGCCGTTCAAAGGCGAGCGGCGCGAGCTGGTCTCCTCGAACCGCGAGGTCCCGACGTACGACTACGCACCCGAGATGAGCGCCCTGGCGATCGCCCGCGCCTTCGTCGACGCCTGGCGGGAAGACTCGCCCACGTTCGGGATCATCAACTTCGCCAATTCCGACATGGTCGGGCACACGGGCGTGATTCCGGCCGCCGTGAAGGGCGTCGAGACCGTGGATCGCGCCCTCGGAGAGGTAGTGGCAGCCGTGCACGAAGCCGGCGGCGCGGTCCTGATCACCGCCGACCACGGCAACTCGGACCACATGCTCGAGGACGACGGCAGCCCGAACACGGCGCACTCGCTGAATCCGGTTCCGTTCATCGTGACCGTGCACGGGGTCGAGCTGCGCGAGGAAGGGATCCTCGCCGACGTGGCCCCCACGGTGCTCGAGATCCTCGGGTTCGAGCAGCCGCCGGCGATGACCGGGCGCTCGATGGTCGAGCCTTAGTCCGCGGTCGTCCCGGACGCCAGGAAGCGGGTCATCGCCTCGTGGGTCTGCCGCGGGCGCTCGAGCTGGGGCACGTGACCGCAGTCGAGCTCGAGATGCTGAGCGGTCGGCAGCTCCTTGCGCACGTGGCGCTCGAACGCGATCGGCACGAGGGTGTCCTTGCGCCCCCAGACGAACAGGGCCTCGGGCTGCAGCTGGCCCAGGCGGGTCCAGAGGCCGTTCGGGCCGCGGGGCGCCTCCAGGTAGATGTTGCGCGCTGCGGCATAGAAGGCGGCCCGTCCGAGCGGGCTCAGGTAGGAGCGCATGAACTCATCGATCCCGGCGGCCGTCCACTCCGTGTCCGAGCCTGGAACGACCTGCTTGACGATCCGCTCGATGAGCGGCCGCGGCGCAGGCTGGAAGATGCCGAGCTGGGTGGGGACCCAGCGCAGATAGGGCGCCCACGGACGCGACCTCAGCCACGACATCGAGGGCGCGAGCAGGACGAGACGGCGGACGCGGTCTTGGTGGCTGAGGCCGAGCTCGAGTGCCACCCGGCCGCCCATGCTGTTGCCCACCACGTGGGCCGAGTCGAGCTCGAGCGCGTCGAGCAGCGCGATCACCGCGCGGGCGAAGAACGCGGGGTCGTAGGCCCCGAACAGCGGCTTGTCCGAGTCGCCGAAGCCGGGCAGGTCGACGCCGATCGCCCGATAGGACGGGGCGAGCGCGTCGAGCGTGGGCAAAAACGACGCCTTCGTGGCGCCGAGGCCGTGGAGCATGAGGACGGGCTCGCCGGTTCCCGCCTCGATCGTCGAGACACCGCCGGCTGCGGTCTGGACCCGGCGGACGCGCAGGCGACCCTCGCCATTGCTCTGTTTCTGAGGTAGGGCGGTCGCAGCCAGGAAGCCGACACCGAGGTGCAGGTCACGTCTGACCCTGAGACGGCCCTGGCGGAACGCCTCCATGCCACCGCGCACGTCGTCGACGATCTGGCTCCAGGTTTCTGCGTCCGCGCTCAGCGTCGCATCGGGTCCGTGGCGGGGCGACTCCAGACGTGCCTCTGCGTCCTCGATCACGATGTCGTAGACGACGGAGTCGCCGATGTGAGTCCGGAGGCGCACGTGCGGCCGTCCGACGTCGAACACGGTGGCGTCGTAGCGCGCCACCAAGCGTCTGAGCGCGTGCGCCTCGTCCTCGATTGGCTGCTCGGTTGCCTCGACGGCGCCCACTAGGTCCTCCCCCTTTCCGTTTGGGGTGGCCGTAATCGGATCGCCGTGTGCCGTCGCGCACAGACCAATCTTCGTAATTCGCCGCACTATACTTGACATCATGCGACTTAGATTTCATAATGTTCGCGTCATACGTTCTTACTAAAAGAGGAAGGTTGAGATGGCATTGATTCGATGGGAGCCCGCCCGTGCACGCGAGCTCCAGAGCATGCAGAGCGAGATGAACCGCCTGTTCGGCACGTTCTTCGACTCCGCAACCCCGCGCAGCGGCGCCCGCACCGCGGTGCGTCGCTGGATTCCCGCCATGGACGTAGTGGAGACCGATGATCACTACGTGCTGCGGGCCGACCTGCCGGGCCTGTCCGAGCGCGACGTCAACGTCGAGCTCGAGGACAACGTCCTGACGATCTCCGGCAAGCGCTCGACCGAGCGCGAGGAGAACAAGAACGGCTATCACCGCGTCGAGCGGTCCTACGGCTCGTTCTCTCGCTCCGTGACCCTCCCCGAGGGTGTCGATGCGGATGGCATCCAGGCGAACTTCGACAAGGGCGTGCTCGAGGTCAAGGTCGCCAAGCCCGAGCAGATCAAGCCCCGCAAGGTGGCGATCACCGTTGGTGGGGCCTCCGCCGCCTCCGAGACGATCGAGGCCGGCGAGCAGCAGGACGAGGCGACTCCGGCCGAGTCGTAGTCCGAGTCTCAAATCCGTTACGGCGCGGATGGCCGGTTTTCCCGAGGTTTAGGGAAAATCGGCCGTTCGCATGTTCACGGTCGAGAATCGCGATCCCAATTCCCGCGCCCGTAGCGGCACGCTGCACCTAGCCCATGGCCAGGTCCGCACGCCGGCGTTCGTCCCGCTGGCGACCAAGGGCGCGGTCAAGACGCTCGAACCTCGCGACGTCGCCGCGCTCGGCTACGAGCTGATCCTCGGGAACACCTTTCACCTGTTACTCGCCCCGGGTCCGGAGCTGGTGGCCCAGATGGGTGGCCTGCACCGGTTCATGCGCTGGGAGCGGCCGATCATCACCGACTCGGGCGGGTTCCAGGTCTTCTCGATGGGGCACGGGGGCGTGGCGGACGAGATCAAAGGCCGCTCACGGTCCCGCTTCGGGAACAGTGGGGGTCCCGCCAGCGGCGCGATCCTGTCGATCGACGAGGAGGGTGTTCGCTTCCGCTCCTACGTGGACGGCGGCGAGCGGTTCCTGGCGCCGGAGGGCTCGATGTCGGTCCAGGCCGCCCTCGGCTCTGACATCGCGCTCGTGTTCGACGAGTGCACGCCGTTCCACGTCTCTCGTGAGTACACGCAACGCTCGATGGAGCGCACCCATCGGTGGCTGGAGCGGTGCCTGCGCTGGCACGCGAATCATGTCGACCCCGCTTCGCAGGTGGTGTATGGGATCGTCCAGGGCGGGGTCGAGCCCGATCTGCGGCGGGAGTCGGCGGCGTTCGTCGCCGGGAGCGGCTGCGACGGCATCGCGATCGGCGGCTCGCTGGGGCGCGAGAAGGCCCAGATGCACGAGGTGGTGTCCTGGACCACGGCCGAGCTCGAGCGGCTGGCCCCAGACCGTCCGCGTCACCTGCTCGGGATCGGCGACGTCGACGACCTGATCGCGGGAGTCGAGTTCGGGATCGACACGTTTGACTGCGCCCTTCCGACGCGGCTGGGACGTCACGGCGTCGCCCTGGTCCCGGATCCGGGGACCGGCTGGCGGGTCGACCTGGTCAAGGGACGATGGCGCTTCGCGGATGAGCCGATCCTCGACGGGTGCCGGTGCCCGACGTGCTCGGACGGCTTCTCGCGGGCCTACCTGCACTACCTGCTCCGCGCCGGGGAGCTGACCGCGCTGCGGCTCGTCACCCTGCACAACCTGTGGTTCATCGCGCGGCTGATGGACGATCTGCGGGCCGCCGTGGACGCCGGCCGGCTGCCCGAGGTGGCAGCCGCGCTCCGGGGCGGGGCAGCGCCGGGGTGCAAAACGCCCGAAATCGCCCCGGCCGCGGAGACTTCCGGGAGATAAGCGTCTGACAGGCGCTTATGTTGCGGAGGGAGGGGGAGAGTGGGGCGGTTTCGCGCCTTTGGCACCGTCGCGGGAGCTCAAGCGGGTCAGGATGGGGTGCGTGGCGGTCGCGGCGGCGGCCGGGGGAGGTCCAGAGGGTCAGGAGGGGGCACACGGTCCCACGGACGCCGAGCGGAGCGAGGCCCCACACGGGGAAGGTGGCGCGGGGACCGTGGCGCGCTACTTCGTGTACTGATTGACGAGGTTCTGGAACTGCTGAACCGCGTCGTTGGTGTCCCGCGCGACGACCCTGCGGAAGTGCACGACGTTGCTCGACGTGCTGGCCGAGATCGTGACCGCAACCGCGACGGCGGCCACGAACAGGATGACCACGGCGAGGAAGGCCAGGAAGCGCCGGGCCGCGCGAGAGCCGCCCGATCGCTCCGCGGGGGCGCGGCGGGCCTCGGCCGGTCCGTAGTCGCCGATCGTGGGCGGATAGGCCGCCCGGCGCGGCTCGAGCTGGCGTCGGGCGGGTGGGTTCGGGCTCTTCGCGCCGGTGCGCGGCGCCACCCGGGTCTGCGCCGTCGGCACGCCGCCTGAGAGGACGCGGGTGGCAGCGGTCCCGCCCATCCGCCTGGTCTGGGTCTCGTAGCCCGCCGGCTCGATCCCGCGGGCCCCATTGGCGACGGCTTCGGCCAGCAGCATGGCGTTGGCGGGCCGCTCCTCCTGGTCGAGGGCGAGCGCCAGCTCGATCGCGTCGGCCAGCTCCGGCGGCACGCGCGGATTGAGGTCGTCCAGCGGCGTCGGTGCCTCCCGTTGCTGCTTGATCGCGAGCTCGGAGAGCGAGTTGGCCTCGTAGGGCAGGCGGCCGCTCAGCAGCTGGTAGGAAACGACGCCGAGCGAGTAGAGGTCGGCGCGCGGTCCGGCCTCCTCGCCGCGGGCCTGCTCGGGGGCCAGGTAGGCCGCGGTCCCGAGCACCGAGCCGACCTGGGTGATGCTCGATTGGTCGGTGGCACGTGCAATGCCGAAGTCGGCGAGCTTGACCACTTCGGAATCTGACACGAGCAGGTTTCCCGGCTTCACATCGCGATGGACCACGCCGTTGCGGTGGGCGTAATCGAGGCCGCGGCAGGCCTGGGTGATGACGTCCACGGCCTGGTCGATCTCCATCGGGCCGTGGTCGCGAAGCAGCTCAGCGCAGGAATGGCCCGGCACGTGCTCCATGACGATGAAGTGCTGACGCTGGCGCTCGTCGAAGCCGAAGTCGAACACCTGCACGATGTTGGGGTGCACCAGGCGGGCGGCGGCGAGCGCCTCGCGCCGGAAACGCGAGACGAACGTCGGGTCGTCGGCCAGGTGCTCGGCCAGCAGCTTGATCGCCACGTAGCGCTCCAGCCGCTGGTCAAAGGCCAGCTGAACGGTGGACATACCGCCGACGCCGAGGCGGCCCTCGATCCGGTAGCGCCCGACGATCATTGTGCCGTTAGTCACGGGGTGCCGCCGGGTCCGTTGCCGTTGCTGTTGCCATTGCCAGGGCCTGTTCCGCCGCTGTTGCCGTTGCCGCCCCCGGTCGTCGTGCCTCCCCCGACGCCAACGCCGCCCGTGGTCGTAGAAGTAGTACCCGTGTCGGTCGGCAAGGTTGCGGTGCTGGAGGTCGTGGTTGTCGACGTCGACGTGGTTGTCGGCGTCGTGGTCGAGGTGGCGGTGCTGGTCGACGTCGAGGTCGAGGTCGAGGTGCTGCTCGTGGTCGTGGGGGTGCTCGCCGTCGTGGGGGTCGAGGTGGTTTGCTGGTTGCAGTCGCGCTGGGCCAGCTCGGCGATCGTGCCGGCGGCCTGGCTCAGGTTGCTGCGCAGAGTGGAGTTGACCGTGACCGGCAGGGTCTGAACGTCCCCCGATAGGATCGCGCTCGCGTTGACCGCCGCGCCGCAGTTTCCCGACTGCACGGCGGAGGACACGGCGTCGGCCTGACTGCTCAGGGCGTTCGACTGATCGCCCGAGAGCAAGCCGGAGCCGCCGCCGCAGGCGACGACAAACGACGCGGCGAACCCGAGTGAGGCCGCGAGGATGGCGCGTGGCGCGTAGCGCATGCGCGGCCTGACTTTAGAGGGTCGGGTGGTTGGCTTTGGGTTAGCCGATTTGACGGCGGGCGTCAGCGCCGGGTGTGAGCGCTCACTGCCCGAAGGCGAGACGCTCGGCCAGCGAGTCGGGCAGACGCGCCGCCCGAATCGCGGCGGCCGCCCCGGCGATGTCGTAGTCGGTGCGGCGGTAGACCGCCTCCCACGCCGTCAGGTCGAGCTCGAGCCAGGCCGCGCGCGGATCCCCGTCCCGGGGCTGTCCGACGCTGCCGGGGTTGATCAGCCACTCGCCCTCGCTGAGATCCAGCTGCTCGTCCGGGCCCCGCGTCTGACCGGTGGCGGATTCCCCGTTGGAGCGCGAAAACGAGAGCGCCACGTGGGAGTGGCCGATCAGGCATACCCGGTGGGTCTGGGCATCGAGGCACAACTCGGCCTGAAGCGGCGAGAGGACGTATTCCCAGATCGGGTCGCGGGGGCTGGCGTGAAACAGCCCGACCTCCTCCTCGACGTTCGCCGGGTCGAGCTTATCCAGGTATTCGCGCGTCTCCGGCGTGATCACTCCCTGGGTCCAGCGGGCAGCCAGCGCGGCTCCGCGGGAGAACTCCTCGAGCGGGATGGCCCCGCGCACACCGAGGTCGTGGTTGCCGGCCAGGCTGATCGCGGCGTACCGGCGGGCGAGTTCGACGCACGCGTCGGGCTCGGCGCCGTAGCCGACCAGATCCCCCAGGCACCACATCTCCTGGCACTCGGAGGCCTCGATCGCGTCGAGGACCGCCTCGAAGGCATGCCGGTTTCCGTGGATGTCAGAGACGATTGCGACGCGCATTTTGGGGCGGATCGGTGGGTCCGCGGGCTACAGTCTCGCTGGTGAGGCACCCTTCGCGCCACCGGGTGGTCGAATCCTTGCTTCTGGTGCTTGCCGCGGCCGAGGGTGGAGTGCGGTTGCTATCCCCCCGCGAGCGCCCGATCAAGCCCGCGGAGATCGATATTCGTAGCTACTTCAGCCAGGCCGAGATCGACCGCGGAGCTCGGTTTGCCCGGCCGCAGGTCGCGCTCGGGTTGGCTCGCGCGGCCATCGAGGTCGGTGCGCTAACACTCCTCGTCCGGCGTTCGCCGCGCTGGCTGACTCGGCGGTTTCGCCAGCCGGTCGTGGGCGGCGGGGCGGCCGGGGCCGGGCTGGCGCTCACCCTTTCGCTTCCCCCGCTGCCGCTCAGCGCGATCTCCCGCAAGCGGGGCATGGCCGTCGGCTTGGTCACGCAGTCATGGCGTGGGTGGGCCGCCGACCTGCTCAAGGGCGCGGCGATCGAGGCGGTTATGGCCGGCGGGGCGGGCGCGGCGGCCGTGGCGGTCACGCGGCGCTATCCGAGCCGGTGGTGGCTGCCCGCTTCCGTCGGGTCGGTGCTGTTCGGGACGGTGCTGGCAACGGTGGCTCCCGTGATGCTCGATCCGCTGTTCAACGACTTCACGCGGCTGCCCGAGGGTGAGACGCGGTCCGACGTGCTCGAGCTGGCGCGCGCGGCCGGAGTCAAGGTGGGGGAGGTGTACTCGGTCGACGCCAGCCGCCGGACCACCGCGGCCAACGCCTACGTGGCCGGGCTGGGGCCGACCAAGCGGGTCGTCCTGTTCGACACCTTGCTCGACCGGTACAACCGCGACGAGATCCGGGTCGTGGTCGCGCACGAGCTCGCCCACGTCCGCAACCGCGACGTGATCCGGGGCGTCGTCTTCGCGGCGCTCGTCGCGCCGGCGGCGACACTCGCGGTGCAGCGGCTGAGCTGGGAGCTCTCGCCCGAACGCGGAACGCCCGGGGCTTTGCCGGCGCTCGCCCTGGCGGCAGCGGCGGTGGGCGCGCCGACGGGGTTGATCGGCAATCGCCTCTCGCGGGCGATCGAGCGGCGCTCGGACGACTACTCGCTCAGGCTGACCGGCGCTCCGGACGCGTTCATCTCATTTGAGCGCGCGATCGCCGTGCAGAACGTCGCCGACGTACAGCCGCCCCGGTGGCTGACCTCGCTGCTCGCCACGCATCCGCCCACCTCGGAGCGGATCGGTGTCGCCGTCGGCTACTCGTCGATGGCGTCGTCGTCGTCAGGATCCTGACGGCCGCCGTACTCAGGGAGGTTCTTGATGCCTTCCCGGGTCTGCCACTTGGAGTAGTTGTCCTGCATGGCGTCGATCAGCTCCCGCATGAACCGGGCGCTCAGGTTGATCCGCGAGACGACCACACCCGGTATCTCCTCGTCCTCGACCTCGTGGTCGACGCGGGCGAAGGTGATCGTGAACTCGTAGTCGGAGTGGCTGACGTTCGCGAAATTCGCGTAGACGCCGGCCATGATGTCCGGCGAGAAATGGATGTTGATGTGCCGCTCGGGCCGTCCTGGATCGTCCATCGAAACGTAGTATCCCATCGTGAGGATCCTCGTTGTCGCCGTGGGAAGGCTGCGCCCGCCGTTCTCCGACGACGTCCAGCATTATCAGAAGCTCCTGGCTCGCCATGCGCGGCTCGAGCTGATCGAGGTACGCGAGGACGATCACGTCGCCCGTCGGATCCCCGAGCGCGTGTTCGTCTCGTTGCTCGATCGGGAGGGCGAGGAGCTCGACTCCGTCGCCTTCAGCCGGTTCTTGGAGGACCGCCGCCAGAGCGGGGTGGACCTCTGCTTCGTGATCGGGGGCCCGTTCGGCCTCGACCTGCATGACGTCGACCACCGCTTTTCGCTGGGCAAGATCACGCTGCCGCACCAGCTCGCGCGCGTAGTGTTGCTGGAGCAGCTCTATCGCGGCCACAAGATCCTGGCCGGCGAGCCCTACCACTACTGACATGCCCGACTACAGCCAGAGCGGCGCATGGATGTTCACCGGCGAGGACGAGGGCCGTGAGCGCCACGTGGCCCGCCAGCAGCGCGCACACGCCCGCCGCGAGATCGAGTTGTTCAGGCGCCGGCTGGCGATCCTGCTGACGGCGCTGTTCGTGCTGGTGGTCGCCGGGACAATTGGCTTCGCGCTGATCCAGCACGTCTCGCCGGCCTACGGGTTCGAGTGGACGCTCGACACGGTGACCACGCTCGGGTCGATCCCGGATCCCAGCGACGCCGGGGGGCGGGCGCTCAAGGTCGGCCTCGAGCTGCTCGGCATAGGTACGCTCTTCTACGGGCTTGCGACGGTGGCCGAGTTCTTCGTCTCGGGCCAGCTCAGCGGCGTGCTCGAGGAGCGCCGAATAGAGAAGATGATCGATTCCTTCAGCGACCACTACATCGTGTGCGGGTTCGGCCGGGTCGGCCGGCAGGTCTCGCGCGATCTGCGCGCCGCCGGCGCCCAGCACGTGGTGGTAGATCCCAGTCCGGTGAACCGGCAGGCCGCCGTGTCGGCCGGCGTTCCGTTGATCGAGAGCGAGCCCTCCGAGGACGAGGTGCTCTTGCAGGCCGGGATCCAGCGGGCGCAGGGGGTGATCGCGTGCGTGGACTCTGACGCCGAGAACATCTTCATCACGCTGACCGCGCGCGAGCTGCGCTCGGACATCTTCATCATCGCCCGCGCGTCGGCCGAGGACTCCGAGAAGAAGCTACTGCGGGCCGGCGCGGATCGGGTCATCTCGCCCTACAAGACGTCGGGTTCGGAGATGGCGCGCGTGGCGCTGCGTCCGCAGGTCGGCGGCGCGTTCGACGTGGCCGACTACCGGATGGAGGAGATCGAGGTCTCACCGCAGTGCGAGGCGGTGGGCCGGCAGATCGGCGAGGTCAGTGCGGGAACGGTGGTCGTCGCGATCCGGCACGCGAAGGGTCAGTTCGAGACGCAGCCGCCCGCCGACACCGTGCTACAGGTAGGGGACATGATCATCGCCATGGGCCCGCCCGCCGCGGTCGAACAGCTCGACCGGAAGTTCCAGCCGCCCCGCGGCTTCTCGTCGGTCCGCGGAGCTATCACAGGCCTATGACGGCTCGCCGGGCAGATCCGCCGCTGAAGGAGCTGACCGCCGCGGTGCGCGCCGCCACCGAGGACGTCCGGGGAGCGGCCGCGGAGCCTCCGGCTCAGCCCACGCTGGACCGGCCGCGGCGCAAGGGGCTGGGGGATTACTCGACCAACGCCGCGATGCTGCTCGCACCCGTGCTGTCGAAACCGGCACGGGAGATCGCCGAGCGGATTCTGTCGGCCTTGGAGCAGACTCTGGGTGACCAGCTTGACCGGGCCGAGGTCGCGGGGCCGGGTTTCCTGAACCTGGTGCTGTCCGATGAATGGCACAGGCGCGCACTGCACTCGGTGCTCGACGCGGGCGAGCAGTTCGGCGCCGGCGGGGCGGAGCGACCCGAGCGGATCCTGCTCGAGTTCGTGTCCGCCAACCCGACCGGGCCGCTGGTCGCGGCCAGCGGCCGCCACGCGGCGTACGGGGACGCGCTGGCGCGGATCCTCAAACACCACGGGCATTCGGTGGACACGGAGTACTACTTCAACGACGCCGGCAACCAGATCCGGCTGCTGGGCGAGTCGGTTCAGGCGCGTGCCCGTGATGCGGAGCCGCCGCCGGATGGCTATCAGGGTTCGTATGTGGCCGACCTGGCAGCGGAGATTCCGGGGGCCGCTTCCGCGCCGGTCGATGAGGTGGCCGCGGGCGCGGTCTCGATCTTGCTGGCGCGGATCAAGGGCACGCTCGAGCGCTACCAGGTCCACTTCGACACGTTCTTCAGCGAGCGCACCTTGCACACGGGTTCGCCGAGTGAGCTGGAGCGCGCGCTTTCGCTGTTGGAGCAGTCCGGGTACGTGTACCGGGCCGATGGGGCACTGTGGCTGCGCACTTCGAGCTTTGGTGATGACAAGGACCGGGTCGTGGTGCGGTCTAACGGGACGCCGACGTATCTGGCCGCGGACATCGCCTACATCCAGAACAAGCGGGACCGACAGTTCGAGCGCCAGCTGATTCCGCTCGGGGCCGACCACGCCACCTACGCGTTCGAGCTGAAGGCGGCGATCGCGGCGCTCGGGGGCGAGCCCGACACGATGGAGTCGCCGATCCTCCAGTTCGTGCACCTGGTCGAGGGCGGCCAGGCGTTCGCCATGTCCAAGCGGCGTGGGGACTTCATCACGCTCGATGACCTGCTCGACGAGATCGGCGTCGACGCCACGCGGTTCTTCATGCTCCAGCGCTCGCACGACCGCACGATCGACCTCGACGTCGGGCTGGCGCGCAAGCAGTCGCGTGAGAACCCCGTCTACTACGTGCAGTACGCCCACGCCCGGATCGCCTCGATGCTGCGACGGGTTCCGGCTGATCGGGCCGCCGCCGCTGTGTCCTCCGACGCGGATTGGGGCTCGGAGGGCCTCGAGGCACCCGAGCGGGACCTGATCAAGAAGGTGGTTGCCTTCCCGGGGGAGGTGGCCGAGGCATCCGTCCGCCGCGCGCCGCATCGCATCGCGGGCTATGCGCTCGAGCTGGCCCAGGAGTTCACGGCGTTCTACGAGGTGTGCCGGGTGATCGGTGCTACTCCGGAGGCGCTCGAGTCCCAGCGGATCGCGCTGTCGGTGGCGGCGCAGCGGACGATCGCGCTGTCGCTGGGCCTGCTCGGGGTCAGCGCCCCGGACTCGATGTAGCTGGGCGCCCCCCGGCTGGGTCGGTTTAACTCGAGTCGGGCCCGCTAGCGCTCAGCCGCGGAACTGGCTGAGCTCTTGGTCGAGGCGCTCCTGGTCGAGCGGGTCGAGCGGGGGTAGCGATTGGTCCCGGTCGGGAGTTGCCGCCCGGGTCCGGCGCCGCCAGCGTGGGAGGGTGATGGCGATGATCCCGATACCGACGATCAGGATGGCCGGCGGCAGGATGTAGATGCTGAGGTTGAACCCGTGCGCGGGCGGGCGGCCGAGCACGCCGACCCCGTACTGGGCGACCATGTTCTGCAAGATCTGCTTCTGGGTTAGCCCTTGTGAGATCAGCGTCCGGATGTAGTCGCGCTCCTGATCGGCTTCCGGCGACTGGGCCACCGCAAGTGGCTCGCGGCAGGCGGTGCACATCACCTGGCTCTCGATTTCCGTTAGCGAGGCGCGGGGTGTGGGGGCAGCGCGGGCTTGAGCCGCCGGGACGAGCAATATCGCGATCAGCGCGAGCAGCGAGGCGACGGCTATTCGGCGGGCAGGGGGGGTGCGGCGGGGCGTGCGGATCACGAGGGATCGTCGCTGAGGACATGCGCCACCGTTTGCTGGAGCCAGTTGCCGGCCAGCTGGTAGCGCCGCAGAGCCACGATCCGGCCCTGACGGTTGATCACGAAGGTCTCCGGGACCCCGTCGGTCCCGAACGAGCGCACGAAGTTGCCGCTGATGTCGCGGATGACCGGATACGTGATGTGGTTCTGCTGGACGAACGCCTCGGAGGCGCTCGAGTTGTCCAGGTAGGTAACGCCCAGGATGGTCGCGTTGTCCTTGACGATCTCCTTCTGCTCCTGCTCGAGGATCGGCGCCTCGGCCAGACAGGGCTGGCACCAGGAGGCGAACACGTTCATGACCACGACCTTGCCGCGGAAGTCGGCCAGGCTCTCGGTCCCCGATGAGTCGAGGATTGGCAGCTGCTTGTGCGCGTCCGGCACGGCGGGGAAGTCGCCCCGCGCGACGTCGGAGTCGATCGAGCTGTTGGTTCCCTGGTGCGTGATGCCGAAGGCGAGCAGCCCCAGCAGCGCCACCGCGATGACGATGACCACGATCGGGATCGCGTTGCGGCGCATGTCCGGAGAGTAATACGCCTGTGGCACAGGGCCATCCATCGCCCGAAATCCCGGAACTTGCGAGTTCCTGCACAACCGACGTCCCGTTGCGCTGACCGAAATATGACGCAGTTGTTTGCAGCGAGCGCCGCCGGTCTAAGAGAATCTGACCAACGTTGTCATCGCCAACCAACCCACCCAACGGGAGCGGGTGGATCCCCCACGTGGAGGATGCGCCGGCTGCCCCCTTCGCCCTGCGGCTCGAGCCGATGGATAGCGGCTGGGTGCGCGTGCGCGTGGAAGGCGAGCTGGCGCTGACGAGCGCCTCCGTGCTTGAGCACGCGGTCGAGCAACAGCTTCAAGGCGATAGCCACGTTCTGCTCGACTTCTCCCAGATCGACTTCATCGACTCCTCCGGCCTGCGGGCCATGACCGCACTGGTGCGGACGGCCAAGGCAAGGGGCCGCAAGCTCAGGCTGAGCTCCGACATGCCCGCGCACGCGCGGCGGCTGATGGAGATCGTCGGATTGCTGCCATTCGTCCCGATGGAGCCCGAAGATCCACCCCGGTGACGGTGCCACGACGGGTCTGACCCCGTCGTGATGGCGGATTCACAGGGCCGACTGGAGCCGGCGCGAGTTGTTTTTCAACGACCTGAGGTTTTGGTCGAGATGAAGCTCCAGTTTCCGGGTATCCCGCCCCCCGTACTACCTCTCTCCTCCAGTCGGTGCACGGCGGGCAATTCGCCCGCCGTTCGCCATTCTGGAGTCGGCTCAGCGGCCGAATCCGGGCCACGTCGCCGGTAGCCGCGCCGTAGAATCGCGCTCTACGCGGACGTAGCTCAGTTGGTAGAGCGTCGGCTTCCCAAGCCGAAGGTCGCGGGTTCGAGACCCGTCGTCCGCTTTGTGTAAGGCCCGCAAATACGGGTCTTTTTGTTTTGGCGGACCGGCCGGGTTTTCGAAGCGTGTCCCGAATATGTCCTGAGCACGGCCTGAGCGGGTTCGGTCCGGCCGTTGGTTTCTCCGCGCCAAGGAGCACTCCGATGCCCTACGGAAGCAGTCGTGCGGCCGGTGACGTCGCCGTCGCGCGGACCGGCTCGCGGATCACCCGGGCGACGCAGTGGTCCGCCGCGCGCGGCTAGAGGAGTGGTCCTCGTCCATCGCGAGCGTCTCGTGCGGCTTGACCGACGTGCCTGCGTGTCCTGGCGAACCGGTCCTCTGGCTGCGACCTTGGCGACCGTTGTCCGTGTGTTGTGCTGGTCGGGGGCCGCGCGTCACTACTCCCCGGAGCAGGCGGTCGACTCCGGCGACGGCCGCATCGATTGTGCCGATCTCGGCGTCGTCCAAGGGTTTCCCCCGGGCCAAGGTTTTTCCCCGCACGCGGAACCCCCGGCTAGGCTGGCGGGGCCACACAACTCATCACCCGGGGGGGGTAGAAGAACGTGCGTAGATACCACATCATCGCTGCGTTGGTGGCGGCGGCACTGACCGCTGTCGTGTCCGCTGGAGGCGCGTCGGCCGCGACGGTCAGCTCCGCTTCTGCGGGGCCGGACGTGGGCACCGCGCCCGGCGTCATCCATGTCTTCGGGGGCTTGCACCAGCCGCCGACCACCGCTCAGTGCGAGGCGGCCTTCCAGGTCGCCTGTTATAACCCGCCTCAGGTACAGCAGGCCTACGGGCTGCCCACGCTCTACGCGCAGGGTGTCGACGGGAAGGGCGCGACGATCATCATCGTCGACTCATTCGGCTCCCCGACGATCCAGGCAGACCTCCAGACCTTCGACGCGGCGTTCGGGCTGCCGGCGCCACCATCGTTCAAGATCTACCAACCGGCCGGCGCCGTTCCCCCCTACGACCCGACCAATGGCACCATGGTCGGATGGGCTGGCGAGACGACCCTCGATGTCGAGTACTCGCACACGGTGGCCCCGGGCGCGAACATCGTCCTGCTGGAGACGCCGGTGGCCGAGACCGAGGGCGTGACGGGGTTCCCCCAGATCGTCCAGGCCGAGGAGTGGGCGATCGCCCACCACCTCGGTGACGTCATCACCCAGAGCTTCGGCGCGACCGAGCAGTCGTTCACGAGTCCCCAGCAACTGCTGTCACAGCGAGGCGCCTACATCGACGCCTTCCAGCATCACATCACGGTCCTCGCCTCGAGCGGGGACACGGGCGCAAGCAACTACGAGCCCGACGGCGTGTCCCTCTACACCTACCCAGTGGTCGGATGGCCGGCCAGCGATCCGCTCGTGACCGGCGTCGGCGGCACCCAGATGCACTTGGACGCGAACGGCAACCATACCTCGCCGGACTCCGCCTGGAACGACACCTACAACGTGCCCACCAATCAATTCATCTTCGGTGACAACGGTCCGAATCCGCTGTCCAGCAGCGGCGGCCTGTCGAGCATCTTCTCGCGACCGTTCTACCAGGACCCGTTCGCGCGTGTGGTCGGCGGTGCGCGCGGGGTTCCGGACATTTCGATGAGCGCCGCCTGCAACGGTGCCGTCAACACTTACCAGAGCTTCGGCGGCGTCCCTGCGGGCTGGTTTGGGACCTGTGGCACCAGCGAAGCCTCGCCGCTGTTCGCCGGCATCGTCTCGCTGGCCGTGCAACTCGTTGGACACCCGCTAGGCCTGATCAACCCCGACCTGTACGCCCTCTCGGCGTTCCACGCACCGGGCATCGTTCCGGTCACCTCCGGGAACAACACCGTGAGCTTCGAGCAGGACAACCAGGAATACACCGTCCAGGGCTACAACGCCCAGCGGGGCTACAACCTCGTGGACGGGGTCGGCACGGTCTACGCCCCCGCCTTCGTGCGCGAGCTCGCGCGGCTGGCGCGGTAGCGCCCGACGCTCAGCCTCCGGCGGCTCGGCCCATCGCCGGGCCGCCGGCGCCCGCGGCCACGCCGTCGCATCCGGTGTGCCTCGCCGTCCTCACCGGCTCCTCGTCGGTCGCCGCCTGCGACCGAGACAGGCTGCGCACCCAGCTGCTGCCCGAGCGCGGGTGATTCTCACCGGCGCTACCGGCTTCAGCCCCGATGACGTGACCCCGGGGCGACACGGTCGCGATTCGCTTCGCAGCGCGCGAGGCGTCGGCGACGCTCCGCACGGTGCGAGCGCAATGCGACGAGATCTCAGCGGACTCGAGCGAAGTCAAACGCCCATGAATGCTGCAAACGAACCACTCTTGAGTGCTTCACAAGCCGGAGGTCGCGGGTTCGAGACCCGTCGTCCGCTTTTCTAAAGGCCCGCATGCCGTGGTTGTTGCATGAAGGAAACGGTTTGTGACTCGGTCACAAGTGCCCGCCCGCCCGACCTCGCTCATGCCGCCGAAGCACCGAGGCTGGGCGAGAAAGCGTCCTGTGAGGACGTTTTTCCGCCCAGGCTTCCCGCGCAGCGGGACTGCGGTCCCCGGTGTTGTGCGGTGGTCACAACGACCGGCCGCTACGCCGGATGTCCGAGGGGGCGTCATCGCGCCGCGAAGGCGCCCTCCACCATCTTCTCGGTGTCCGCGTCATAGGGCGCGTAGAAGGCATCGATCGAGTCGCCTGCCCCTCGGATGAAGATTCCCCGGGGGTTGGAGAACTCCCGGAAGCCGTCGACGCCGTGGTGGCGGCCGATGCCGCTTTCGCCCACGCCTCCGAACCCGAGTCCGGGGATCGCGCCCTGCATCGCGCAGGCGTTGACCGCCGCGCCTCCCGATGAGGTCCGGCGCAGGGTGTCATCCGCCAGTTCGGGATCGTCGGTCATCACGTACAGGGCGAGCGGACGCTCGTGGGCGTTGACGTAGTCGATCGCCTCATCGAGGGTCTCGTAGCCGCGCACCGGGAGCAGCGGACCAAAGATCTCCTCCTGCATCACACCTAGCTCATCGCCAGGCTCGACGAGGATCGAAAGCGGCATCTGCCGTGTCCGAGGATTGAAGAGTCCCTGGTCGTCGAGCTGGACGATCTCGACGCCGGCATCTCTCGCTTCCGCGAGCAGCGCCTCGAGGCGGCCGTACTGCTGGTGGTTGATGATGCCTGGGCAGTTGTCGCTGGCCGAATAGTTCGGCATCACGTCTGCCATGTGCCGCTTCGCCAGGTCGACGAACTCGCTCACCTGTTCGCGCGGTACCAGGCAGTAGTCGATCGACGTGCACATCTGCCCGTTCTTGATCATCTTGGTGCCGAGGATGTTGCGGACGGTTCGCTCCGTCACCCCGTCCGGCGCGATAATCGCCGGACACTTACCGCCGAGCTCGAGGGTGACCGGCACCAGGTTCTCGGCGGCCGCCTTCGCGACCTCACGGGCAATCCGAGGATTCCCCGTGTAGAGCAGGTGGTCCCAGCGCAAGTGAGTGAAAGCCCGGGCGAGGTCGACCCCGCCCACGGCCACATCGACGAGATCGCGGTCGAACGTGTCGGACACCATGTCCTGCATCAGCGCCGATGCCGCCGGTGTGTGCTCCGAGGGTTTGATGATCACCCGATTGCCCGCGGCGAGGCTGTCGATGAGCGGGCCCATGCTGAGGTCGTAGGGGAAGTTCCACGGCACCATGTTCCCGATCACCCCCTTCGGTTCCCAGCGCACGAACGCACGGCCCGTTCCGTACAGCGCCGGGTCCGCCTCGCGCGCCTCGGGCTCCATCCACTCATCGATGTGGTCGATCGCCCACTGTGCCCGCGCGCACATCCCCAGGACCTCGACCATGTCGGCGAACAGCTCCGGGTGCACGGCGAAGTCCTCGCTCATCGCTTCGCGAATCCTCATGCGGTTGGCCACCAGCATGTCGGCGACCGCCTGTACGTTGCGCTTGCGTGCTTCGGCTGAGGGGTACGGGTCCTTCAAGAACGCAGTTTTTTGCGCCGCAAAGGATGCTTCGAGGCGATCGACCGCGGCGGTGTCTTGGGCGTGATCGGCAACGGTCATCGTGTTCCCTCTCGTTGGTCGCGGGCCTCAGCGGGACGCTACCCGCGACCCGCTCCGGTGGTGCGACGTTTCCGGGCAACCGGTTGTGAATGCGACAAACCTGCCCGCGGCCACATGGCCCCCGGTGGGCGATCATGGGGCGATGGAGACGCGCCGGGCGCCGGCAGGCTGAATGACCGACGACCGAGACGCGAGCGCGATGGCACGCTCGCGGCGACTGGTGATCCCTGAGCTGCTGGCTCGGAGCGCCCGGCGCCGCCCGGACGTGTCGGCGATGGTATTCGGCGACCGGGCGATCACATACTCGTTGCTTGCGGATACCGTCGACCGGCTCGCAGCGGCGCTTTCGGAGAGGGGCGTGGCTCACGGGGACCGCGTGGCGATCCTGATGTTGAACCGTCCCGAGTTCGTCGAGACATTCCTCGCCTGCCAGGCGATCGGCGGATGCGCTGTGCCGATCAACTTCCGCCTGAAGAGCGACGAGCTCGCCTACATACTCGACAACTCGGATGCACGCGCGATCGTCTGCGATGCCGAGCTGTCCGAGACTGCGGCCGCGGTCGCCCGGGAGCTGCCGGTCAGGATCGCTGTCGGCGACACGCCGGCCGGATTCGAGGGGTATGAGTCGCTGCTCGAGGCCTGGCCGGCAACGACGGACCCGCGGAGCGACCCCGACGGCGAGGATCTCGCCTTCCTGATGTACACGTCAGGCACAACCGGCCGGCCGAAGGGCGCGATGCTCACTCATCAGAACCTGGTCTGCAACACGCTGAACTGGATCTACGAGCTGGCGGCGCGCGCCGATGACGTCTGGCTGGCCGGGCTGCCTCTGTTTCACATCGGCGGTCTGAACGGGATTCTTCCTTTCGTGATGCTGGGCTCGACCAGCGTGATCGAGCCGTCGACCGGGTTCGACCCCGGGCGCTCGATCGAGCTGCTGCTCGAGCATCGCGTGACGATGTGCTTCTTCGTGCCGACGCAGTGGCGTGCGATCTGCGAGCACCCGGACGCGCCGGCGCTGTGCGACGGGCCGCTGCGGACGGCCATGTGGGGCGCGTCCGACTCGCCGCGCGAGACGCTCGAGCTGATGTCGCAAACGCTGCCCGGAATCGAGATCGTCAGTGCATTTGGCCAGACCGAGATGTCGTCCAACACGACGATGCTCAAAGGGCCCGACGCGATTCGCAAGCTGGGCTCGGTCGGCAGGCCGGTGGTGAACGTCGAGGTCCGCGTGGTCGACGACGATCACCTCGACGTGGACGCGGGCGAGGTCGGCGAGATCGTCTATCGCGGGCCCACGGTGATGAAGGGCTATTGGGAGGCTCCGGATGCCACCGCCGAGGCGTTCGCGGGCGGGTGGTTTCACAGTGGCGACCTGGTCCGTGCCGACGCCGACGGCTACCTGTATGTGGTCGACCGCAAGAAGGACATGATCATCTCGGGCGGCGAGAACGTCTACCCGGCGGAGGTCGAGCGGGTACTACTCGAGCATCCCGCGGTAAGCGAGGTGGCGGTGATCGGGGCGCCCCATCCGCGCTGGGTCGAGACGCCCGTCGCGATGGTCGTGCTCGTGGCGGCAGGGGCGGCGAGCCCGGAGCAGCTGATCGGCCACTGCGCCGAGCGCTTGGCTGGCTACAAGAAGCCGACCGCGATCCATTTCGTGGACGCGCTGCCCCGAAATGCCAGCGGCAAGGTGCTCAAACGGGAACTGCGGGCGGCGTACGGCAGCCTGGCGTGAGGAGCAGCCGTCGCCCGCCTGTGCGTGAGGAGCGCCGTCGCCCGCCCCGGCGCCCGTTCAGAAAGATGCGGCCGCCTCGGCGATGTGCTCCATCTTGGCCTTCAGCACCGGCCGGCTGCGTGCGGGGTGCCGTCCGAAACCGCACGATGGTGAGATCCAGAGCCGTTCCTCGCCCACCACTCGCGCCCAGTCGGCGGCGCGGTCGTGGATCTTCTTGACGGTTTCGATCCCGTAGCTGGCCTCGTCCACGATGCCGGCCGCGAGCTCCATGCTCTGCGGCATCTCGGCGAACGCGTCGCGCTCGAGGTACTCGGCGAAGTAGCTGCACTCGAGGGCCGCGATGTCGATCACGCCATCCAACTCCTGCAGCAGTGGCACCCACGAGGCGTTGCGGACGATGGGCGAGATCGGCCTGCCCTTGAAGTTTCCGTTGCAGATGTGCATCCCACGGGTCACGCGATCGACCCCGTCGAAGCACCCGGCGACGAGCCCGGCCAGATCCTTGGGGCTCATCAGGCCCTCGTTGAGGATCATGCCGAAGAACGGCACGTCTAGCTGTACGTGCGGGCAGCCCGCGTCGGCCAGATCCCGGATCTCGCGGTTGACGATGCCAACCAGGTTCGGCATCTGGCGGGCGAGCTCGTCGCGCTGGTCCTGGGCGTGCACGGTGATCTCGAGCGGCCCGACCACGGTCGCCTTCCGCACTCCCCCCGGGAGCTTCGACTCGCGCCGGTAGGCGGCGGCGTATCCGAGTCCCTGGGGTGCGGAGAGCTCGCCCGTGATGACCGCGTGGGCCAAATCGTCGTAGTCGAACGGGTCGGGCTCATCCGGCTTGTCGATCTCGAACCCGTGCAGGACGCGCTGCATATGATCGATGAAGTTGTCGGTGAAGTACTCGCCGCCGGTCCACTCGTCAAGCCCGAGAGCACGCTGCTCATCGATCGCCGCGGCAGCGGCGCGGTTCAACAGGTCCTCGCCCTCCTGGGGATCGAGCTCACCGCGGTGGTAGCGGGCGAGCTGATCCTCGTGTTCGTCGAGCTTCCACCAGGATCCAACGACCGTCGTTCGCAACGCCATCGACCGCTCCTCTCCCTCTCAGAGTCTCGCTGTATCGCCCCCGCTGGAGTGGGAGTAGACCACAAACGTGCCCGTCGCCTGGTGATGTTCCCGCAGCCTGTGATCAGCGGGGCGGCTACTGTCTCGGCGTGATGACCGTGATCGTGGCGTCCAAGCCGAGTTTGCGTGGATAGCGCCGGCGGCACTGGCTCGACGAGCAGCAGGCGCGGATTCCTGCGGCACCTGATCGGCGAGGTACGCGATCAGGTCGGACAGCTTGCTGGCGATGAGGCCGGGGATGGATGGATGACGTCGGGCGAGAGCCGTCCGCCGACGCCGCTTCCGAGCCCCGCCGCCAGAGCATTACCGAGCCGCGGTCACGTGAGACTCGACGACGTGCTGGCGATAGCGGATGAGTGTGGCTTGAACCGTCGGCTCGACGACGTTCGGGCGCTGGCACGCCGGAGCCTTCGCCTGACGCTGGTAGGAGAAGCGAGCCAGGGGGTGCCGCGCGCGTCCTGGTTAGGCGACCCGGCGCTCAGACCGGTTGAATTGGCGTGGTCGGGGCAGCAGGAACCGCATTGTCTAGCCGGCATCGACCTTGCCCAGGCGGTGGTCGTTCTCGGCGACGACGGCCCGCTTCCAAGCGAAGGAACGCTCTGGTGCTTTGCGCCGCCCGCGGCGAGCTTTCTTTCGGGACACGGCGACCCCACGGACCACTACGTCGTCATTCACCCGGGTGACGCGATGCCGGCCGCAGCGACGATTTCGCTCGAGGCTGCCGCGCAGCGCTCAGCACGATCGATCGAACTGTCGCCTGAGCTTCAGCTGCCGCGCGTGTGGTCGGATTGCGTGCAGGCTCTCGGACTCGATCAGGCCGAGCACGACGGGTGGCAACGCCTTCGGCAGCAGCTCGCCGAGCGCCAGGGAGTCCAGGTACACGACATGACGCAGGGGTTCCAGGTGATGCATCGGCTGCTCGGCTATCCCGACACGCGACGGGGGGACATGCCGCTCGCCTGCGAGCTGCTCGACCGCGGGTACGTCCTCGGTGAGACCCCGCCGCTCGCGCATCCCTGTGCCGCCGACGCCGAACCGCACGCCGGACGGTGGCGCCTGCTGCTTCAGTTGAGCATGGATGACGCGCTCGGTTGGTTCTGGGGCGGTGGGCGGGAACGCCTGTACGTGTGGATCGACGAGAGCGATCTCACCAACGGAGACTTTTCACGGGTGCGCGCGATCGCACAGTAAGACCGCCGCCGCGTGCCGGAGCTCGGTGATCGCCACCTCCGCGAACCGCGGCGCATCCAGCTGGCCGGCGCCAGCTGGGAGTCGACCGAGGAGCGCAACGCCGGCGTAGTCGGGGAGATCGTCCAGGTTGCACGTCGCGGCGAGGTCTGGATCGGCGGGCCAGGCGCCGATGACGACGCCCAGGCAGGAAACACCCCGGGCGCGGAGCGCCTCGCAGCTCAGCGCGGTGTGGTTCAGCGTTCCGAGGCCGGCGCGGGCGACTAGGACCACCGGCGCTCCGAGCGCCAGCGCCAGGTCGGCGATCGTCCGGTCGGCCTCATCGAAGCGCACGAGTACACCGCCGGCGCCCTCGATCAGCACGAGGTCGCGGGCGGTCAGCGTCCGGATCCGCTGCGCCAGTTGTGTCACCGGCGGTGGTGTCACGCCCGCTCGCCGGGCCGCGGTCGCGGGCGCGAGGGGATCGGAGAACCGCGCGAGTTCATGAAGGTCTTCCACCCCGGACAACCTCCTGACCACGTCCAGGTCGCCTGGCTCATCAGCACCCACGCCGGTCTGAACCGGTTTGACGACCGAGACCCGCTCGCCGCGGTCTCGCGCCAGCGCGGCCAGCGCCGCCGTCACGACCGTTTTGCCGACGTCCGTGTCGGTTCCGGCTACGACCAGGGCCCTCAAGACGCACCCGCTCCAGCCGCGGCCGCCGCCACGACCGCGGCGGTGATCCGCGCGAGGTCCTGATCATCGGTGACGTAGGGCGGCATCGTGTACACCAGCTCCCGGAACGGGCGGAGCCAAACGCCTCTCTGGACCGCCACCTGCGTGGCCGCCGTCACGTCGACCGGGCGCTCGAGCTCGACCACGCCAATCGCCCCCAGGACCCGGACGTCCCGCACCCCGGGCAGCCCGGTCGCCGGCGCCAGCCCTTCGACCAGCCCGCGCTCGATCCGGCCAACGTCACCCTTCCACCCGCCCGTTTCGAGCAACTCGAGGCTGGCGAGCGCGACCGCGCACGCCAACGGGTTCGCCATGTAGGTGGGACCGTGCATGAGCGCGCCACCTTCGCCGGTCGAGATCGCCTCGGCGACCCGCCCGGTGCACAGCGTCGCCGCCAGCGACAGATAGCCGCCGGTCAAGGCCTTCCCGATGCACATCACGTCCGGCGCGACCCTGGCGTGCTCGCAGGCAAACATCGCGCCCGTTCGTCCGAAGCCGGTCGCGATCTCATCCAGAACCAGCAGCAGGCCGTGCGCGTCGCACAGCTCACGCAGGAGTCGCACGACCACCGGGCTGTAGAAATGCATCCCGCCTGCGCCCTGGACCACCGGTTCGACGATCACTGCCGCCAATTCGTCCGCGTGGCGCTCCACGGTTTCGGCCAGCTCCCGGGCATACGAATCCGCCAGCGGCAAATCGAACCCGGCCGGCGGGCGCTCGACGAACACGTGCTCGGCCAGCGTCCCCCGGAACATGCTGTGCATGCCGCCCACGGGATCGCACACGGCCATCGCCCCGAACGTATCGCCGTGATACCCGCCGCGGACGGTGAGCAGCCGGCGACGCTCGGGCCGACCGAGCGCGAGCCAGTACTGCAGGCACATCTTGATCGCGACCTCGACCGAGACCGAACCGGAGTCGGCGAAGAACACATGCTCAAGGCCGTCCGGGGTCAGCTCGACCAGCTTGCGTGCAAGCCGGACCCCGGGCTCGTGGGTCAGCCCACCGAACATCACGTGCGCCATCCGCTCCAGCTGATCGCGCGCAGCCGCGTCTAAGACCGGGTGGCGGTAGCCGTGCACCGCGCACCACCAGGACGACATCCCGTCGATCAAATCCCGCCCATCGTGCAGACGCAGACGAACACCGGCCGCCGACCTCACCGGCAGGGGCGGCGAGATCGCGGGCATCGGGCCATACGGATGCCACACGTGACGCTGATCGAATTCCACGAACGAGTCGATGTCCACCGCCGCGGAACCCTAACGCTCGCCTAGAACGTGTCGATGGTGGGGAATCCGGGTTGGGCATCGAGGCACGCCCGGAGGTAGAGCGCGACGCCGATGTCACCGGTCCACAGCGAGTACCGGCCCCGACCGACTTCGGATCGCTGCTCCTTCACCTGCTGGACGGCGTGCATCGCGAAACGCCGGGCGCGATCGAGCCATCGCTCATCGGCGGTGAGTTCGTGAAGCTTCAAGAGAGCGAATCCGTTGCCGGCGGTGCCGTGACACAGCCCCGGACCCTTGCGGAGCGGCCCGGCTCGCCAGATCAGCTCGCCGGCGCCGAGACAGAGCGACTCTGGGAGCAAGTCGCCGAGCGTGCTGATGATCCCCGGGGCTCCGTGACACCACTGCACGCGGATCTTCGAGACGGGTTCCGTCGGCGAGGGCGGCCAGTTGACCATTCCGTCCTCGCGTCGCGCCGTCCGCTCCAGCAGTCTCGTGACGCGGCCGCGTAGGACTTCATCGTCCACGTAGCCGCGAAGTGCGTGCACGTTTCCGGCGAATCCATGAGCAGGCCCCAGGTACTGCTTGAGCTGGCCGTACATGTCCTGGGTCCAGAGGTCCGACCCCTCGTCCCATCTCGCCCACAGCAGTCTGGCGCTCTCCTCCCACTCAGGCCGGAGACCGCAAGCACGCGCCGCGAGCATGGTGCCCGGCGAACCCCACATCAATTCCCAGGTGGGATGCTGGCGATTCAGATGAACCAGCTCACGTAGACGCTCGGGATCGGCCGCGGGCGAGCCGACCTTCACCGCCACCACGTGCAGACCGGTTTCGCCCATCCACAGGCTCGGCGCGTGGGCGAATGACCCGCCATCCGGCGACGCCCGGTAATGCTCGATCGCAGTCCCCACCGCCGCCGGGGCATCAAACGAGGCACCCAGCCGCCAGAGTGCCCAAATCATCCCTGCGCTTCCCAGATACAACGAGCAGAATCGATCCTGCTCGGGAACGTCGTCGCGAGGGTGGCCCGGCCAGAGCCCATCTCGGTTTGCGGCCTGCGCATCCGACACGATCGCCTCGATCGCATCACGAGCAAGACGCTCATCCCAGGGCTGACTCGTCAGCTCCTCGTGCTCATCCGCTCGCCACAACACCGGGCCCAAATCATCGCGGAGGCGGGTCCCTCTTGTAGACGCGCAACTGAGTGGTTGCGTTCCCGCGGGAACGTTCTGTTGCCGCGCGTGTCCGGAACTTCTGCTTGCGCGGCCGGCTCGCCGACGGTCCGGCGAGGCCATCGAGTACGACAGAGATGAGCCGCTGAGCGCGTTGCTCGCTCAGCTCTTCGTTCCACAGGAAGCCGAGCAGCGGCCAAACGTCCTCGGCGTCCAAGTCGCCGCGCAGTCGGCCGGCCTGTGCCCCGGCGTCGAGCAGCGACTGCAGCGCGTCGAGGACCAGGGGGCGCCACCGGTCGGCTACGGCCCGGCGGGTGGCCGCCGCCAGCACGACACGCGCGACGCCTCGCTTGACTCGGCCGTACTCGGCGAGCTCGGCGAGCCAGTGTCGGACATCGGCCTCATAGACCGCGAGCACGAGGTCCTCGCGGGTGGGGAAATGCCTGTACAGCGTTGCCTGCCCGACGCCCGCGGCATCGAGGATCGCAACGGACACATGTCGTTTGATGTACTCGTCGACAAGGTAGGGAGGTCCCCATGGAGTCTGAACGGCGGGTTATCGCCATCACCGGAGCGAGCGCCGGGATCGGTGCGACCACGGCGCGACTGCTCGCCGGGCGGGGGGATCGCGTCGTGCTCGCGGCACGCCGCGGGGAGGCGGTGTCGCGCCTCGTCGCGGAGATCGAGGCCGCCGGCGGACAGGCCAGCGGGTGCGCCGCCGATGTCACGCGGTCTGATGACCTCCGGCGAATGGTGCACCAGGCCGTGACGCAGTTCGGTCGCCTGGATGCGCTCGTGGCCAACGCTGGAGTCGCCACCACGGCGCCCCTGGCTGACGGCACTCTGGACGATTGGAACACGATGATCGACGTCAATCTGCGCGGGGTGCTGCACGGGATCGCGGCGGCGCTGCCGGTCTTCCGCGCCCAGGGGTCCGGTCACTTCGTCACCGTCACCTCGACGGCAGCCGCCAAATGGGTCCCCGGTCAGGGGGTCTACGCGGCTACCAAGGCGGGCGTCCGTGCCCTCTGCGACGTGCTCCGCCAGGAGGTCGGACCGGACATCCGCGCCACGATGGTCTGTCCGGGAGCGACCGCAACCGATTTCACCACAGATCCGGACCTGCGCGAGCGGATCGCGTCGATCGCGATGACACCTGACGCCGTCGCCGAAGCGATCGCCTATGCACTCGCTCAACCGCCCGGCGTCAACGTCGGCGAGATCGTCGTGCGCTCCGCCGCGCAGCCCTGACCGGTTTGGACGGTGAGCTCCGGGGCCCGCGCCGCCGCGTGGCGAGTTGGAGGACGCCGTTGATCAACGCCGCTGCGAGGACGCTGGCCGCCACGCGGTTACCGAGACGCTCGGTGCGGGCTAGCAAAGCGTCCATCTCGTCGGTGCGTACGTGGACCTCCAGCCCGCCGGTCTCGATTGCCTCCGAGATGCGATTGAGCCGGGACGGCAGCTCGGCGGCCAGCTCTGCGACGTCGACGCCGAATTGCTCGAGGCGGCGCGTGACCTCGGCAAGGGTCATCGTCGCCAGGAGGTGACGGCGGGCGTACGGCGCGAGGGCCTCGGCAAACCGAAACTCCGGGTCAAGCTCCGCGACCAGGCCCTCGGCGACGATCAGCACGGTGAACAGGAGCGACAGGTCACGCGGAACCCTGAGGCGATGGCGCCGGACGATCTCCAGGATCTCGCCGATCGCGCTGCGCAGGGAGACCTCTCCTACGCTGCGGCCGAAGTACCGGGCGAGCAGATTCGCCACGTCCTCGCGCAGACGGGCCCGATCGACAACGGCGGTCGAGGCGCCGAGCGCGACCAGAGCGTCTGCCAGCCGTCCCGGGTTCTGGCGAAGGAACGCGCTCAGGAGCCGCGCGAGCTGCTCGCGCAGCCCGTCGTCCAGGCTGCCAACCATTCCGAAATCCACGATCCCGACCACCCCCGTCGGCTCGATGAAGAAGTTGCCGGGATGCGGGTCGGCGTGGAAGAACCCATCCTCGAAGATCATCTTGGCGACGATGAGCGCGGTCCGTTCGGCCAGGGCGTGGCGTTCGAGACCGGCTTCCTCGAGTGCGTCCAGGTCGGTGATCTTCATCCCGCGGATCCGTTCCAGCGTGATCACGCGCGAGGTCGTGAGATCAGGGAACACGCGCGGGATCTGCACCCACGGGTCGTCGGCGAAGTTGGCCGCGAAGCGCTCGGCGTTGCGCGCCTCGTCCAGGTAGTCAAGTTGCGCTCGAAGCGTGCGCACGAATTCATCGGCGAGCCCCACCAGGTCGTAGCTGGCAGCCGTCCTTAAGTGCCTGCTCGCCCGGGCGGCGAAGTTGCGGATGATCTCGAAGTCCTGCTCCATGTCCTCGACGACGTTTGGCCGGCGCACCTTCACGACCACGTCGGTGCCGTCGTGGAGCGTTGCGGTGTGGGCCTGCCCGACCGAGGCGCACGCGAGCGGCGCGCTCTCAAAGCTGGCGAACGCCGCGTCCACCGGCGCATGAAGCTCGCGCTCGACGATGGCTTCGACCACCTCGCTCGGGACAGCGGGCGCTGCGTCCTGCAGCTTCGTCAGCTCGGCACGGTAGTCCGGCGAGAGAAGATCCGCCCGGGTAGACAGCAACTGGCCGAGCTTGATGAACGTCGGCCCGAGCTCCTCGAGCGCGAGCCGGAGATTCTCTGCCGGAGTGCGTGTGTCGGCACGGGTTCGTCCAACCAGCTCATCCGCGATGCTCACCAGGCGCTCTAGCCCAACGACGCTGGCGAGGTAGGACAGCCCGCAGCGAGCCAGCACCTCCGCGATCTGACGCTCGCGGTGATCGCGGGCCCTGGTTACGCCGGTGGAAGTGTCCACGCGATCAGTAGGCTCGCACACGCCGGGCCGGTGCTTTTGAGTCACACGACGGCCACGTCCGCGGGCGTCCCAAGCTGCCATTTAATGCTGAGGGCCGCGATCGCCCCTACTCGAGGTCGAGTTCGAGCTCTCCGGTGATGTAGTCGGGCTTGGTGCCAGCCATGCGCTCGCCCTCGGCGGAGACGCCGGCGGACCGCTGGATGTCGGGGCGAGCGATCGCCAGGTACGACACGGCGATGAACACGGCGACGGCGAACACGATCGCGGTTCGTCCGTTGCCGAAGCCGAGCCCGGTGATGCTGGCCGGCTTGCTGATCCAGTCGGAGAAGGATGCGCCGAGTGGCCGCGTGACGATGTAGGCCATCCAGAACGCGGCGATGCTGTTCAGGCCGAATCGCCACCAGGCCAGAGCCGGGAGCAGAATGACCGCGAGGAAGAAGAGTCCCGAGACCAGGTAGCCCATGCCAAGGGATGTTGCGGTGAAGTCCCCGAGCGCGGTGCCGAGGGCAAAGGTCGCGAACACGACGGCCCAGTAGTAGCCCTCGCGTCGCTGTGTCGTGATGCTGTGGATGGACAGCGTGCCCTCGTTACGCCACCAGATCCAGAAGACCGCGGCGAGTATCACCGCCCACAGGAGGGTGGTCCCGATGTAGGGGATGTGGACATCGAGGTGCAGGAAGTCTGAGAAGCCAGTACCGGCGATCGCGATGGCATAGGCCAGAGCCCAGTAGGCGAAAGCGCGGTAGCGGCGAGTCGCGAACTGCAGGACGAGCGCGATGACGAACAGCGCCACCTCGATGCCGCCGCCCCCGAAGTTCCCGAACTTCTTCAGATAGTCAGAGGTGACCTCGCCGCCGGCCGTGGTGAGGATCTTCACGACCCAGAAGAGGAAGATGACCTCCGGGACCTTGGCGGCGAGCGGGGCGGGGAACACACGCCCTATCAGCGGGATCTGGCCGTTCGATCCCGCCGGGCCGGCGTCTGGGCTGCCTGAAGCTCTGGGTCTGCCGGCTGCAGACCTCACGTGTACGCCTCCACATCCCGAGCGTAACCGAGCCTCTCTGCGCCGCTTATTAGAAAGCCCACATATAGGTAAAGCCCGTTGCGGCCCGCCGCTACTCGGCTCGAAGCGCCGAGGCCGTTCGTGACTGCGCCGCCCACCCCGCGGGCAGCAGCGCGCCGGCAAGGGCGATCGCCAGTCCGGCCAGCGCGAGCGCCGCGAGTTCCCCGGCGCCGTACACGTTTAGGAGGCTGGCGGGGACCCCGAGCCCGGCGGCGCCCGCCATCGCGGGGAGCACGTACTGGTGCACGGCGATCCCGGCCGGGACCGCGAGCACGCCCGCAAGCAGGCCGGTGCCGGCGACCGAGCACAGAACCATCGCGACGGTCTGGCGAGGCGTCATCCCGACCGCCTTGAAGACGCCAAGGTCGTGGACACGCTCTCGGGTGTCGAGCACGACGGCGTTGAGCACCCCCAGCCCCGCGGCAATGGACAGAAGCAGCGTGAGCGTGCCGGCGAGCCCGATCGCTATCGCGGCCCCGCCGCGGCCGCTCTGGTTGATGGAGACGCCGTAGTTGGAGCCCAGCTTGGCGCCAAGTGTCTGAACGTAGGCGGTGGGATCGGTGCCGGGCCTCAGCCCGACGTCGTACTGGGCATCCATTGGGTCGGGAGCGAGCCCCGGGTCGGCGGCGGTGAGCGTCCGCCAGTCGGTCAGCATGGTGAGGCTGTCGTTGTGCCCGTCGAACACTTCGCCGACAATCCGGACCGGGGTCGCGCGTCCGGCCGCGCCGGTGACCGTGACTGTGTCGCCGACGGTGATGTGGAGGGTGGTGAGGAAGCGCTTAGGTGCGACTGCCTGTCCGGGGCCGGTGTACCAGTGACCGCTGGACATCGTGTACCCGAGCCAGCGGGCGTTGCCGTCGAACGCGGTCACTGCAATCGGCCGCACGAGCCCAGACACCTTGACGTACTGGTTGTCCTCCTCGAGCACGTAGTGGGCGGTCCCGGGGAGCGAGCCGAGCGCCGTGGGGATCACCCGCTGAGGAGGGGCGGAAGGCGGCTGGGTAGGACCAGATGACTTGGGGCCGAAGGGGCCGGGCCCGTTGTAGTAGACCTGCACCTGCTCGGTCCGGCTCAGGTTGATATCCGCCACGGCACGTGTGAGCGAGGTGACGAGCCCGACCGCGAACGTCACTGCGGTCACGCCGAGCAGGACCGCGGCGAGAGTGGTCGCCATTCGCGCCGGCCGGGCGAACGGTGACGCCAACCCGATCGTCACCGGACGGGGTAGCGCCAGCCGGCCGAGCACGCGGTGGGCCAGATAGCCGCGGCCGGTGCGTGGTGCGCGGCCCGCAGCGAGCGCCTGGGTCGCGCTCAGCCGCCCAGCCCGTAGCGCGGGCAGCACGGCAGCCAGCGCGACCAGGCCGCACATGGCAAGCGGGACGCCCACGTTGACCCACAGCGGCACGCCGAGCCGCCCGACCCCGTAGACGCCCGCGGTCTTGTTGAGGAGTGGTGCCGACAGCAGGTTGCCGAGCGCAACGCCGCCCAAGCATCCGGCCACGGCCGGCACGATCACCTGACCAGTGTAGGCGGCAATCACCTGGCCCGGCGTGAAGCCGATGCTCTTGAGGACCCCGATCCGGTAGTAACCCGCGATCACGGCGCCGCTGACCACGTTGGTCACGATCAGCACGGACATGACCAGGCCGATAAGCGCGAAGGCGATGACGAACGGTGCGTACACCGCAACGTCATCCTGTTGCGCGGCCCGAACATTGAGATAGGACTGTGTGCCGGTAACTGCGCCAGCCGGGAGCGCCCTGGTCACAGCCGCGGTACCCGCACTCACTTCGGCGGCGGTGCCGGCGTTGCGGAACCGGTAGAGCATCTCGGCGGTTGCCGGCGTGTCCGGCGAGCTCAGCGCCGAGATCTCATCGGGCAGGACCCAGGCGTCGGCCGAGCGTGAAATCGATGTGGCGAGGCCGACGACGGTCAGCCGCGGCTTTCCTGGCGCGCTGGTCACGGTCACCGTGTCACCGATCCCGGACCCGAACTCATCGTTGTTGGCCTCCATCACGATCTGACCGGGACGCCGCGGCCAGTGGCCGGCCTCGAGAGTGACGTCGTCGACCGGACCGCCCGGGGTCGCCCGACCGACCACGGTCAGCGGCGGCAGAACCTCCAAGGCGCCCGGAGAGGAGTCGGTGGCGGCCACGTTCGCCTCGCCGAATGGCCCGGACGCCGCGGACACGGGCGAGAGCCGGGTGGTGGCGGCCAGCTGCGCCGGCGTTGCCCGTGCGGCGTCGACCGTTGCCACCAGGTGCGCGCCGCGCTGCGCGGAGAAGGCGTGATCGAACGGCGCGTGAGAATCCGCGAGGAGCGCGAGCCCGAGGACCGAGGAGGCGGTGGAGACGAGCAACACCAGGGCGATGACGATCGTCTGGACCAACCGGCGGCGGCCGATCCCGCCGCGCACGGCTCGAAGCACCGCACCCGGACGCATCACAGCTCCTCGGCCGCGCGGGCCATTGGGAGCGGGTCGCCGGTCCGCCGTGCGATCCGACCGTCGAGCAGGTGGACCGCGCGGTGGGTGTAGCGTGCGGCCAGCTCCGGGTTGTGGGTGACCAGCACGAGCGTCTGCCCGGAGCGGTTGAGTTCGAGCAGCAACTCGCCGATCTCCTCTCCGGTGGTGGTGTCGAGCGCCCCGGTCGGCTCATCGGCCAGCAGCAGAACCGGGCGGTTGACCAGCGCACGGGCAATCGCCACCCGCTGGCGCTCGCCGCCGGAGAGCCGGCCCGGGTAGGCGTCCCAGTGGCGCTCGATGCGCAGCGCGGCCAGCAGTTCGTGCACGCGCGCGCGTGATTGCGATCGGGGCATCCCGGCCAGCTGCGCCGGCAGCAGGATGTTGTCGGCGACGGTCAGGTCGTCGAGCAGGTTGAAGAACTGAAAGATCATCCCGATCTGACGCCGCCGGCACCGGGCCATCCCGGTCTCGGTGAGCCGGTCGATCCGCCGGCCGGCCACGGTGATCGTGCCGCTCGTGGGCCGGTCCAGGCCGGCGATCAGGTTCAGGAGGGTCGACTTCCCGCTGCCGGACGGGCCCATTACGGCCACCGCCTCGCCCGGCGCAATTTCCAGCGTGATCCCGTCAAGGGCCGGCCGTCCCGAGCCGTCGTAGCGCTTCGTCACATCGTTGATCTGCAGTAGAGCGTCCATGGCGAGAACGTACGTAGCGCGGGGTGATTTGTCGTCGGCCCCGGTATGTAACTTCGCGTACCGCGTTCGGCGTACCGCGGCTGCGGATCATCCTCGCGAGGTACGCGAGTACGCAGCGAGGCGGATGACGGGACGCGTGGGCGGGGCGATAATGGTCGTATGGAGGAGCGCCCGCCCTTGACCATCCGCCGGCGCCTGCGCGTTGCGCTCGAGTTCGCGCGGTCGGTCGAGCCACGGCGGCTGCCTTCGCGGCGAGACCTGTATGCCGACGCGGCACTGGCCGTGCTCGTTGTCTTCGCGGTGGGCCTGAGCGTCCACCACGGGGCAGAGACGGGCCCCTTGCTGATCGCGGGTGTGCTTCTGGCGGCCCGCAGGCGCTTCCCGCTGACGGTGTGCGTGCTGCTGGCGATCGAGGTGCTCGCCACGCATTACAACGTCAAGCCGATCGCACTCGGCATCGTCGTCTTCGCGGGCTACTCGGCGGTCATGTACAGCCGCTTCCGCGGCGCGGCGCTCGTGGCGGTTCCTTGGATCTGGGTGATCGTGGGGAGCTTGCTGTGGGGGACGACCGCGCTCCTGATCCTCGTGTCGCTGGCGCTGACCGTGACCGTCGGCTATGCCGTGCACGCAGCCGCGGAGCGCGACCGGACGCTCGCGGAGCACGAGGCCGCAACCCGCCACGCGCTCGAGCTCGAACGGGCCCGGATCGCGTCAGAGCTCCACGACGTCGTGACGCACAGCGTCAGCGTGATGATCGTGCAGGCCGGGGCTGCGCGGCAGGTCCTCGCCGAGTCCCCCGGCGAGGCGCGGGCGGCCATGCTGGCCGTGGAGGCGAGCGGACGCGCGGCGATGACCGAGCTTCGTCACCTACTCGGCCTGCTCAGCCCTTCCGAGGCGTCGGGTGAGGAAGCAACCACCTCGGGGAGGCCGGCGCCCGCAGAGCTCGAGCCGCAACCGGGCCTGTCCCAGCTCCAAGCGCTGGTCAACCGGCTCACCGCGGCCGGGCTGCCCATCGACCTCCGCGTCGGCGACGTTCCACACGAGCTGTCGCCAGGACTTGACCTGGCGGTGTTCCGCGTGATCCAGGAAGCGCTCACGAACGTGATCAAGCACGCCGGCAAGCCACAGACGACCGTGAGCCTCAACCACGCCGACGGCCAGCTCGTGGTAGAGGTGGCCGACACCGGCAGGCCGATCCTCGCGGCCGCACCGGCGGTCCCGGTCGGTGCCGGGCGGGGGCTGATCGGGTTGCGCGAGCGCATCGCGCTGTACGGCGGAGTGCTGGACGCGAGGCCGAGACCAGGCGGCGGGTGGATCGTCCGCGCACGCTTCCCGATCGACGCCCCAGCACCGCGCCAGATCAGCGACGCGCCGGCCCGCCGGGGCGGACTCATCGGCGCGAGTCCAGGACGGTGAGCGATTCGGCAACACCACCCCGGGTGGTGATCGCCGATGATCAGGCCCTGGTTCGCAGCGGCTTCCGGATGATCCTCGGCGCGGCGGGCATCCCGGTCGTGGGCGAGGCGTCCGACGGGAGAGAGGCGGTTGCGGCCGTGCTCGAGCACCGGCCGGACGTGGCCCTGATGGACATCCGCATGCCGGAGATGGACGGCCTGGAGGCGACCCGCCGGATCCTCGCGGGGCCGGCCGGCGCCGGCTGCCGGATCATCATCCTCACCACGTTTGATCTCGACCAGTACGTGTATGCCGCGCTCACGGCGGGCGCGAGCGGCTTCCTGCTCAAGGATGTCTCCCCCGAACAGCTCGTCGACGCCGTGCGCACGGTCCGGTCGGGTGATGCCCTGCTGGCGCCGTCGATCACGCGCCGGCTGGTCGAGCGGTTCGCGTCGGCCGCGTCTGCGCCGCCGGCCGTACACGGCGATCTCTCGGAGCTGACCCCACGAGAACTGGAGGTCCTCCAGCTGCTTGCTCGGGGCCTGAGTAACGCCGAGCTTGCGGCGGAGCTGGTGCTGAGCGAGGCGACGGTCAAGACCCACGTGGCCCGGATTCTGCGCAAGCTCGGGGTGCGCGACCGGGTGCAGGCGGTCGTGTTCGCCTACCAGACCGGCCTCGTCGCGACTCACTCGGGCAACGCGACCTGACAACTGCCCGCGACCGTTGATCACGGGATGTCCGAAGAGATGACCAACCGCGTCACCGAGCGCCTGCGGCTCAGGCGGCCGGCGGAAGAGGACGTTCCCGCTCTGGTCGCGATCGGCAGCGATCCGCAGACCAACCAACACAGTCCGACGGGAGCGCCAAGTCGCGAGGAGAGCGAGCAGACCGTTCGCCAGGCCATGGCGCATTGGAGCGAACACGGGATCGGTTACTGGGCCGTTGAGCATCAGGGACGGATCATCGGGATCGCCGGCGTCAAGGCCGGCGTTCTCCACGGCCACCCGATCTGGAATTTGTATTACCGCTTCACACCGACTGCCTGGGGGAGAGGCCTCGCGGGGGAGGCTGCACATGAGGCGCTGCTGGCGGCGCAGGAGCGCGACCGGTCCCGCACGATTGTGGTGCGAACTCGACCGAGCAATGCTGCCGCACAACGGCTAGCGCAGAGAATCGGCATGTCCCGGCGCAGCGAGCTCGACTCGGACGGGTTCATCACCTTCGCCTGCGATTGACCGACGCCGCTGATTGCCATGCTTGCTCGATGGCATCCAGGCGTTCGATCGTGGCCAACGCGCCCGCGTCAGCCGTCGCGGCGGCATCCGTCGCGCTGGTGCTCGGAGTGCTGTATGCGGCCGTCAGCGCCTACTGGGGTTCTGGTGGAACCGCGCTGCTGGATACCGTCGGAGGCGCTTTCCAGCGCGCGGGGCGGACGGGTGGTGCGGGCTTGATCGCGGTGGTCTGGGTGACCGTGCTCCTCAAACTGCTTGCCGCCATCCTCGGGTTCGTCGCCGTGGTCGGGCGTCCGCGACTTGCCGCCGCTCGGCGCCGACTTGTGCAGCGCCCGGCGTGGGCGGCAGCGCTGATGCTCATCCTGTATGGAGGTGCGCTCAGCATCACGGGCTGGCTCGTGCAACTCGGCGTCGTGTCCGCAGCGGCCAACGCCGATCAGAAGGCGCTGCGGTGGCACGCCTTCCTATGGGACCCATGGTTTTTGGTGTGGGGCCTGCTCCTGGCCGTCGGACTGGTTCGCTCACGTCGGAGCCGTGCCGCCCTGCCTCTGGTTGCGCGCTGAAGTGACAGTCTGAGGTCAGACCCCCGCGTGCAGCAACTCCTCGACCGAGGCGCGCACGAGTCGAGCGCGGCGCCTAAGAAAACCTCGACGTGCGCCGTACAGAACGAGTTCCACCTTGCCCGCTCGCAGTTCAGCTCCATCGGGGTACGCGATGTGCAGTGAATCGAGGTCGTAGTAGCTGATCGTGCGGGCCGCCACCTGCGCGCGCTCCAACGGTCCTGACATCGTTACGGCGCCGATCACGGAGGAGCGTAACGTGAGCATCTCGGCGTCGCCGCCCCAGTGTTCGACGACGACCTCGTGGCCGTGCTCGTCGATCGGACCACTTGCGACGACTGACCTCGACGGCGGCTCGCTCACCTGGACGCGGTACTGATCGGCCGATGCCGAGCACTGCCCGCGACTGGCGCGAACGGTTGCGGCGCCCGAGAGCCGCCCACACGAAATGGCCGCGAGCGCGACGATCCGACGGTTCTGCACTGCTCTCGCCGACAAGGGCTATCTACTGCGGGAGCTGCGGGCTGCGCTTAGCTTCGAGCTTGCGGCGCTCTCGCCGCGCGCCGTGGATCTGGCCGACCGCATATCCGCCGCCAAGCGCGATGATGGCCGGGACGAACGCGAGTACAAGCGCGCTAACCGTTGCGATCACCTTCAGCACGATGATGACGGCGATGACAGCGGCGACGACGGCAAGGGCAGCTTTCACGCTACTGACTATAGGACTCGCCCCGACCGGGGCCAAGCACAGCTCGACCAGTTCGCTCTCAGCCCGCGGGTTGCCCGTCGAGGCACTCGCCGTTGACGTAGCCCGAGCGAAAAGGACTCGGCTTGCCCGTTCGGTCGTCGTAGGTGTGGCGCCAGACGCACCCGGTGTCGTTGGCCAACAGGTGGATTGAAACCGACGTCTCCTCGGAGGTCGTGCGCACCCGGTGAACGTCGTCGCGCGGCGGCAGGAGCGTGTAAAAGTCGCCGGGCGCGAGGGGGCGCTGCCGGACGAGCTCGAGCTGACCGTCGCCGGGCCGGTAGAACTCCTCGTCCTGATTTCCGCGATAGATGCCGACCAGGCCCCATGCCAGATGATCATGCACGGGGGTCATCGCCCCGGCGGGAACGACCAGACTGAACAGCGAGAGTGAGCGATCGGCGGCTCGAAAGATCAGCCACTGGCCGATTCCACCGCCCATGCCGCTGTTCGGGGCCGGGGCCTGATACGGCGCCGGGAGCCACTCAGCGTCGGCCAGCAACTCTGCGAATAGAGGGCTGATCTGTTCGCAGGCGTGGGCGGGCGAGTCGGCGTCTGCGACACGCGTTCTGACCGCGCCGATGAAGTCGCGCACCCGGCCCGTGTCCAGGACGTACTCGTCCTCGGAGAGCGGCGGCAGCGGCTCGTGATGCTCAAAATCGCACATCGACGAATGCTCCTCTCGCGTGATGGTCCCCGGCACGGTGATCGTATCCGGGGGCACGCGGAATCACTTCAAACCAGCGCAGCCTGACGCGCCCCGGGCGCGAGATCCGTGCCTCGCGGACGGGCCATGGTGCACAGCAGGATCAGCGTGATGGCCGCGGGCACCGTCGCAGGCCACATCGTGTTGGGGGGCGCGAGCAGCAACGAGATGGCCGCGAACAGGCTCACGAGCGCGGCCGCGCGCCGCTGGCCGCGCTGGCCGGCGAGGAACCCGCCGAGCACGGCGGCGAGGACCAGGTCCGGGTAGTCCAGCGAGATTGGGCCGATCTGCGCGCGATCGAGCAGGGGGCCGGGCACGTGGCCGGCGGCTTGTGCGATGAGGGCCGCGGCCGGCTGGCCCACGCCCGCCGCCAAGAAGGCGACATCGACCACGCTCATGCACACCACGCCGGCGAGGACCCACCAGGACGGGATCAGGCGTGCAAGTGCCGCGCCGACCGTGAGTGCGCCGAGCGCGGTGAGGAACGTGGCGGACAGCTCACCGGCCCACCCGCCGGCAAGCGTGGTCAGCACGGCGGCCATCAGAGCCAGACCGGCGAGTGCGGCGCGCGGGCCTCGGACGACCGCCAGCACCGCCACGGCGGCGAGCGGGGGTGTCGCGAGGGCCGCCAGCACGACCAGCCCCGACGCGAACTGCTGCGCGCCGAGCGGCGCGAACGT